>OJKF01000033.1_pt1 | contig 117141 bp, 89 predicted proteins | sample 1596531 | NCBI WGS metagenome assembly OJKF01 (sample SAMEA4350128, study PRJEB24818) | metagenome | biome: human; feature: gut; material: faeces | place: Denmark | collected 2013-09 | reverse complement strand
GCGCCAAACAGTATTTGGACGAATGGGTGCGCCCCCTGCTCGACCATGAAGTCGAACAGGTGAAGCACGGTCAGGAACCGACCTTCCAGTCACACATGTGGGACGGTTCCACAGTGCCGCTGGATGAAAACCTCGACATCGCAGAAGAACTGCTCGACAAATCCCAAGCCGCGCACACCGTGCTGGAAATCGAAATCGGCGCGGTCGGCGGCGAAGAAGACGGGCACAGCGCCGAAATCAACGACAAACTGTATTCCACGCCCGCGCAAGGCATCGCCGTCGCGCAACGACTCGGCCTCGGCGAGCGCGGACGCTACATGGCCGCCTTCACCTTCGGCAACGTGCACGGCGCATACAAACCGGGCGTGGTGAAACTGCGCCCCGAACTGCTCGACGAAATCCAGACCACGGTCGCGCTCGCGATCAAGGCCGGCGAAATGCCCGCCCCCGCGCACTCGCTGGATGTCACTCCCGGTAAGCCGTTCGCCCTGGTGTTCCACGGCGGTTCCGGCTCCGCGCCGGAGGAGATCGCGCAGGCCGTGAGCTACGGCGTGGTGAAGATGAACATCGACACCGATACGCAGTACGCATTCAGCCGTGCGGTGGCCGGTCACATGTTCTCCAACTATGATTCGGTGCTCAAAATCGACGGTGAGGTGGGCAACAAGAAGCTGTACGAACCGCGATCCTGGGGTCGTGAAGCTGAATCTGCGATGGCCGCGCGGGTGGTGGAGGGTTGCAGGCAGCTTGGCAGCGCGGGCAAGGCGTTGAAGTAGTGTGATGCCGCACGCGCCGCGTAATGCATGCGGCGTGTGGCGGCACGGTGGGTGTGTCGCGTTGTATGAGACGAAAACGATGGAACTGACTAGTTTCAACGGCCGATCGGTGCATATCCGGCAGATATCCGGTAGAGGGCGCAGGATAGTCTTTGTAAGGCCTTGGTAAGGCTTTGAGGCGAAATCGCATACGCGCGGAGGTGCAACAACATGCCTGGAATTGTTTTGATCGGTGCCCAGTGGGGAGACGAAGGCAAGGGTAAGGCGACCGACCTGATCGGCACGAAGGTCGACTATGTTGCCCGCTTCAACGGCGGCAACAATGCGGGCCATACCGTGGTGGTCGGCGACGAATCGTATGCGCTGCACCTGCTGCCCTCCGGCATCATCAGCCCGACCGCGACTCCGGTTATCGGCAACGGTGTTGTTGTTGATCCTGAAGTGCTTTTCGAAGAGATCGACGGCTTGGAAAGCCGCGGTGTGGACTGCTCCCGACTGCTGGTGAGTGAGGGTGCGCACATTATTGCGCCGTATCATCGTGTGCTTGATAAGGTGACGGAACGTTTCCTTGGCAAGCACAAGATCGGTACCACCGGTCGCGGCATTGGACCTGCGTATGCCGACAAGATTAATCGCGTGGGCATCCGCGTGCACGACCTGTTCAATGCGAAGCATTTGCACGACAAGGTTGAAGCAAGCCTGCATCAGAAGAATCAGATGCTGGTGAAGCTGTACAATCGTCGTCCGATTGATGTGAACGAAACCACGGATGAGCTGCTCAAGCTCGGCGAACGTTTGAAGCCGTACGTGGCCAACACCTCGCTGGTGCTCAATAAGGCACTTGACGAAGGCAAGACCGTGCTGTTCGAAGGCGGCCAGGCCACTATGCTCGACGTGGATCACGGCACATATCCGTTTGTCACGTCCTCCAACCCGACTGCCGGCGGCGCATGCACCGGTACCGGTGTCGGCCCGACCAAGATCACCCGCGTGATCGGCGTTTCCAAAGCGTACGTGACCCGCGTGGGCGAAGGACCGTTCCCGACCGAGCTGTTCGGCGAGGAAGGCGAATGGCTGCGAGCCCAGGGCCACGAGTACGGCGTGACCACCGGCCGTCCGCGTCGTTGTGGCTGGTTCGATGCGGTCGTCAATCGTTATGCGGCTCAGGTCAACGGCCTGACCGACATCGTGCTCACCAAGCTCGACGTGCTTACCGGCCTGAAGGAAATCCCATTGTGCGTGGCCTATGATGTCAACGGCGAACGCCGCGACGATATGCCTACTGATCAGTCCGAATTCGCGGCAGCGAAGCCGATCTACGAATCCATGCCGGGTTGGGACGAGGATATTTCCCAAATCCACGACTTCAATGATCTGCCGAAGACCTGTCAGGATTACGTCAAGCGTCTTGAGGAACTGTCCGGCTGCCGTATCTCCGTGATCGGCACCGGCCCGCAGCGCGACCATATCATCCAGATCAATTCGCTGGTCGACTGACCGTCGGCAACGAGTTTCCCGGCTTGACTGGCAACGACGCGGCACATGATATCCGCCGGCTGATTCCGCGATTCGACCACTTGAAGTGGAAGATGGCGGCGGCCGGCATAGTCATTGGTCTGGTTTCAGGATTGCTGGTCGTCGTATACCGTCTCGGCATCGAATACGGCACGGATGCGTCCCGCTGGATATATGCGCGGATTCGCGAGACCCCGTGGCTGATTGCGCCGTGGGCGGTTGCCGCGGTGGCGGCCGCGCTGGCGATCGCGTGGATGGTCGGCAAGGAGCCGATGGCTGGTGGCAGCGGCATCCCGCAGACCAACGGCGTGGTGATATGCGGCTTGAAGATGCGTTGGCAGACGATTCTGCCAGTCCGTTTCGTCGGTGGACTGTTGGGCGCGTTGTTTGGTCTGTCGCTCGGCCGTGAGGGGCCGTCCATTCAGATTGGTGCGTCGGGCGCGCAGTGTGTATCCCACCGTTTGCGCGGCCGCCGCCGTGAGGACATGCAGGAGCATTATCTGGTCACCGCCGGTGCCGCGGCTGGCTTGTCCGCCGCGTTCAGCGCGCCGCTGTCCGGCATGATGTTCGCTTTGGAAGGGGTGCATCGGAGTTTTTCCCCTGCGATTCTGATGGGCGCCACCGCCGCATCGCTGACCGCCGATTTCGTCTCGAAATACTGTTTCGGTCTGCGTCCGGTTTTGGATTTCGGTGATATCGGTCAGCTGTCGTTGGAAGAGTATGTGTGGCTGATTCCGTTGGGATTGGTGGCCGGTTTGGTTGGTTCGCTGATGAACCGCTCGTTGCTTGGCTTCCAGACGCTGTACGGCAAACTGCCGGCATGGAGCCGCCCGATGATTGCGATTGCGATCGCGTTGCCTGTCGGCATCTGGTTGCCCGATGTGCTCGGCGGCGGCTCGAATCTGATTGATACCGCCGAACATGCGCGCGTCGGCTTGGGAATGCTGTGTCTGCTGTTCGTGGCGAAGATGCTGTTCACATCTACGAGTTTCGGCTCAGGCGCGCCTGGCGGTATTTTCATGCCGATTCTTGCGGTCGGTTCGTTGGCCGGCGGCATCTGCGGTGAAGTGTTGCATCGATTCGGTAATCTGCCATCCGACGCAGTGGCGGTGTTTGCGGTGTGCGTGATGACGGGCACGCTCGCCGCGTCCGTGAAAACGCCGATCACGTCGATTCTGTTGGCTGTGGAGATGTCTGGAACGTTGACGCACATGCTGCCGGTCGCGGCCGTCGCTTTCATCGCGCTGTTGGTGTCCGATTTGCTGCGCACCAAACCGATCTATGGGGAGTTGCTGGAGCGGTACATGCGCGCGCAAGGCATGCAGATGGCGATCGCAAGCCATGTGGGCAGCGGCATTATGGAACTGCCATTGGAAATGGGGGCGATTGCGGACGGCAAGCGGGTGCGTGACGTGCGTTGGCCGTCTGGGTGCCTGATCATCGGCCTGCGTCGCGGCGAAAGCGAGATCGTGCCGCGCGGCGATACACGGCTGCGTGCCGGCGACTATCTGGTGGTGCTGTTCAGTGGCGAGGAGGAGCGCGAGGTGCGACCTGCGATGCGGCGGCTGTGTGATGCCCGGCTTGACTGAGCCTGGCTGAATTCGGCTGGACTCTGGATGTCCGAATCTGCGGAATCGGACATCCAGGGTGCATACGTTGGCGCTCCGTGTAAACTCATATGCGTTAGGAAGGCGGCAACCGCGGCCCAGCTCGTTGTTGCACGGCCTATGGGCGGAACAACGCTGTCCGCGGAAGGCCAGTACAGGGGGAGCGCAATGGAATCGCAAGAACAATCGCCGGGAGACGTGGTGACTGCGGGTGAGGACTCACATCCCATCACGCAGGCAATCGACACTGTTGAGGTGACGCATGCTGGTGCAACCGCGCCCGCCGCTAACACCATGGATCCGCCTACGATTCCCCTGGCACCGATGAAACGTATGCAGGCGCGGTTCAATCCGCTCGCCGACGGACTGATGTATGTTGTGGTGTTCGTCGGTGGATTTGTTGGAGTCGGCTGTCGGCATGCGTTGGATATGCTTCTGCCGTCGGTTAGCGGGACGCCGTTCGTTGTGGGCACGTTTGTGTCGAATATGGTCGCCTGCTTCCTGTTCGCGATGCTGACCGAATTCATGGCGACCGCTTCGTGGCTGCGTCGCCGGGTGCGGCAGGTTGTCAGCCGTGGCGTTGGGCTCGGCTTGCTCGGCGGGCTTTCGACGATGTCCGGCGTGATGCTGGAAACGATGGAAGGTCTGCACGAGCGGCATATCGCCAGTGCGCTTGGCTATCTTGCGGGAAATTTTGCAGGCGGTTTGCTCACTGCCGCCGCCGGCGTGGTTCTGATGCAGGCACTGCTGTCACGGAGTACTCGAAAGCGGGTTCGGGGTGCGTTTTCAGCTGTTTCCGTGTCCGATTCTGCCGAATCGGACACGCAGGGCGTACGCCATGTGAAAGTGGCCGACGTGGCGCGTTCTGCCGCGCAGGCCGCAATGGAAGCCGCGCAGGCGGCGCAGCAGATTGCACAGACGGGACAGGTTCCGCGAGTCGAAACGCCAACCGTGCCGCCGACTGCCATCCAGCCTATGCAGACAGGCCGCGTTCCGCAGATTCCTCCGCTGGCCGTTCCTCAGCTGACACAGCCATCGCATCCGTTGCTGCGCGCGCCGGATACTTCAGACTTGGGGCAGCTGCCCGAGATTCAGCAGTCGCAGCCAATCCAGCAGCCGGCCAACCCGCTTCCACCCAGCTTCGAGCCCAAACCGATCACTGCGGAGATTTCGCTTGTCGCCGACCCGACTACCGGGGAGGTGCGCTGATGATGTGGATGATCTGTCTGTTCGGCGGTCTGGGAGCCATGGCCCGTTACGTGCTCGACGTGTCAATTCAACAAGGCTGGAACCGCGAGAATCGGAGAACGAACCGCAACTTCCCGCTATCCACGCTCGTCATCAACGGCGTCGCCTCGCTATGCGCGGGCATCGCCATGATGTCCTACTATTCGCAATCGGTGGATATGGACACGGTCATGATGTTCGTTGTCGGATTTCTCGGTGGTTTCTCAACATTCTCCACGGCGCTCAACGAAGTGGTTTCATTGATTCGCCAGCGTCGTTTTACGCTGGCTCTGGGCTATGGAATAGCAACCGTCGTGGTGCCTCTCATTTGCGTGGCCACCGGTTTCGGCATTGCGCTGCTCGCCAATCCGGCGTAATTTTCACGTTACACGGACGGTCGCTGAGTAACGTGAAAGAAATCTGAGCGCAACTGCCATCAAGGCCGCCAGTCCGGATGCAACGCTGGTGATTGCATTCGACCAGACCAAGCCGCTGCCGAAGGCCTTCGCCTCCGCGGGGGTCGACACTAAGAAGCTGTATTTCGTTGCCGGACTGTCGAACAGGTTCGAGAGAATGTAAATGAATGTAATATTTCGTGGTAAGCATGTGAGCATACAACGATAGAACAGTGATGACGGGGAAGGTGCGATCATGGTCGGCATGCGCGATGTGGCGAAGAAGGCCGGGGTGTCTCTGAGCACCGTCTCGCTGGTGGTGAACGGCAACGGGTACGTGTCTGATGACATGCGCGAACGTGTGCGCAAAGCCATGCAACTGCTCAATTATGTGCCGAACGAGCTTGCCCGCAATCTGTATCATGATCGCACGAATCTGGTCGGCGTCATCGTGCCCACCATCCGCCACCCGTTCTTTGCAACGTTTACCGCACATCTGCAGCATGCACTCGCCGCGCAAGGATTACGCACTATGCTGTGCTCTACTGCAGATGAGGCGGAGGGCGAAATCCAGTATGTCGACATGTTGCGTCGGCACATGATGGACGGCATCGTCATGTGTGCGCACACTTCGCATCCCGGCGATTATTGGACGTCGATTCATCGCCCGATCGTCGCGTTCGACCGTGTGCTTGGAGACGGTATTTCGTCGATTGGATCCGACCACGAGCAGGGTGGGCGATTGATTGCGCAGATGCTGATCCGCAATGGTACCAAACATGTGGTGATGATTGGCGGTCCGCGAGATCAATTCTTCGATTTGGCTGCGCGCGGAGAAGTCGAGGAAGGACCATTCGATTTGGGAAAGACCACGTTCCCGACGGTGCGCTATTACCTCACGTTGGAACAGGAATTGACCTCCGCAGGCGTGAAATACGAGTACGTTGAAGCTGGCGAAGTGATGGATTCTGCCGGCTATCATCGTGCGGTCAGCAATGCGCTCGACAAGGTGACGACCGACGGCGTCGATGCCGTGGTCAGTTCCGATATTGGCGCGTCGTTCTGCGTGCGCGAAGCGTTGAGCCGCGGAATTTCCATTCCTGACGAGCTGCAGATCGTTGCCTACGATGGTACGTATTTGACTGATTTGGCCGGCATGAAGCTGACCGCGGTCGCGCAGGATTTCTCGGCGATCGCACAGTCGACGGCCGACCATATCGTGCAGGCTATTGCCAATGAGGAAGTGGCCGCGGCTAACGCTTCACGCAGGGACATCCCCAAGCCGTTCGAGCCGAACGTGCTTATTCCCATGACGCTGGTGCCAGGCGATACCACGCGTTGATGCTGCGCGTTGGAACGCTGAGTGGGGATCGGACAGGCTGGGCTGCATAGAACACCGCATCGAACCGGTTCGACACGCGCGTTCCGCTGTGTGACTGGACATTGACGCCCCTCTCGAGGTAATATCGAACCGGTTCGATGCATACGTGAGTATGCAAATACGTAAACAACAAACAGGCAGACGCGCACACATTGCACCTGCATCCATGAACCAAGGGAGGTCCCATGAAAAACAAAGTGCAGCTCATCGCTTACGCCGATCGTCTCGGCGATGGCACTCTTAGCTCGATGACCGACATCCTGCGCACCCGATTCGACGGCGTGTATGACGGCGTGCATATCCTGCCGTTCTTCACTCCGTTCGATGGTGCGGATGCAGGATTCGACCCGATCGACCACACCAAAGTCGACCCGCGTCTCGGCAGCTGGGACGACGTCGCTGAACTTTCCAAGACCCACGGCATCATGGTCGATGCCATCGTCAACCACATGAGCTGGGAATCCAAGCAGTTCCAAGACGTGCTTGAAAAAGGTGAGGAATCCGAGTATTACCCGATGTTTCTGACCATGAGCTCCGTCTTCCCGAACGGTGCCACCGAAGAGGAACTGGCCGGCATCTACCGCCCGCGCCCGGGCCTGCCGTTCACCCACTACAAGTTCGCCGGCAAGACCCGCCTGGTCTGGGTCAGCTTCACCCCGCAGCAGGTGGACATCGACACCGATTCCGACAAGGGCTGGGAATACCTCATGTCCATCTTCGATCAGATGGCCGCCTCCCATGTAAGCTACATTCGTCTCGACGCCGTCGGCTACGGCGCCAAGGAGGCCGGCACCAGCTGCTTCATGACTCCGAAGACGTTCAAGCTCATCTCCCGCCTACGCGAGGAAGGCGTCAAGCGAGGCCTCGAAATTCTCATTGAGGTGCATAGCTACTACAAGAAGCAGGTTGAAATCGCCTCCAAGGTGGACCGCGTCTACGACTTCGCCCTGCCTCCGCTGCTCCTGCACTCGCTGTTCACCGGTCACGTGGAACCCGTGGTCCACTGGACCGAAATCCGCCCGAACAACGCCGTCACCGTGCTCGATACGCACGACGGCATCGGCGTGATCGACATCGGCTCCGATCAGCTCGACCGCAGCCTCAAGGGCCTCGTGCCCGACGAGGACGTCGATAATCTGGTCAACACCATCCACGCCAACACCCACGGCGAATCCCAGGCCGCCACCGGTGCCGCCGCCAGCAACCTCGACCTCTATCAGGTCAACAGCACGTACTACTCCGCGCTCGGCTGCAACGACCAGCACTATCTGGCCGCCCGCGCAGTCCAGTTCTTCCTGCCCGGAGTGCCGCAGGTCTACTACGTGGGCGCGCTCGCCGGCCGCAACGACATGGAACTGCTGCGCAAGACCAACAACGGCCGTGACATCAATCGCCATTACTACTCCACCGCCGAAATCGACGAAAACCTCGAGCGCCCGGTGGTGAAGGCCCTGAACGCCCTGGCCAAGTTCCGCAACGAACTGCCTGCATTCAATGGCGAGTTCAGCTACGAAGCCGACGGCGACACATCCATCACCCTCCGCTGGATCGCTGCAGACGGCAAGACCAAGGCCGCCCTCATCTTCGAGCCCGGCCGCGGACTCGGCACGGATAACACCACTCCGGTCGCCAGCCTCGCCTGGACCGATGCCGCCGGTGACCACGAGACTGATGATCTGCTGAGCAACCCGCCGATTGCCGATATCGACTAACCGTTGGCCTATAAACGCCACTCCGCTGTGCGCGCTCCAAGTAGTGCGTCCGGCGTAAGCTGGGTCCATGGAAAACAAACCGCCCGCAGTGCACTGAAGCTAGTGCGCTCGGGCGGTTTTGCATGTGGCGGGGTTGCGGGTCATGCTCAGTCGGAGCTGGCCGGTACCTCCCGCCGGTGATGAGAGCAAAGAAAGAGCAGCAACATGTTGGAACCGTACGTGCGCCCGGGTATTGACGACCGCCCGGATCTCGACAAGGCATTGAGTCCCGAAGACAAGGATGCCGTGGCCCGACTGGCCATCAAAGATCGTCGGCGTCCTCCCGAGGCATCCGCCGATCAGCCCGAGGCCCAGGCCGTGCGTCTGGCGGCCGCCGGTTCGTCGGCTGCTGCCGCTGCCGCGGCCAGCGTGGATGCCCCTGCGCCTGATCTGTCGTCTGCATATCTCGATATGCGCGATCCGATGGTCGCCGCCAATGGTCAGCGACCCACCACGGGCCAGGTATCCCGTCTCAACTGGGGGTTCTTCGCCGCTTCCATTCTGGTCGGCGCACCTTGGATAGCATTGAATACCATCGCCATGCCCAACGCGGTGGCTCGTCTGTTCGGCTACGACACCGCTTCTGCCATATCGGTCACCATCAATCCGTCCACCGGCCGTCCGCTGCCCGTCGCCACTGACTTGGTGGTGCCTCTGGCCGTGCTGGTGGTCGTTGGCGTGGTGGCCTCCATGTTCGCGATGCCCTTGGTCTCCGCGCTGTCCGACCGCACACGTATTCCTCTGGGCCGCCGTACCCCGTGGATGGTGGCGGGTGGCGTGCTGTGCGCGCTGATCACGCTGGTTCTGGGGCGGAACACAGGCCTCGTAGTGCTGTGTTTCTTCTGGGCGCTCATGCAGTTTGCCTATGCGATGATTTCCGTGCCGTTGGCCAGCGCCATCAGCGAACGGGTTCCGGATAAATTCCGTCCGCGCATTGAGCGCTGGCACGGTATCGGCGTGATGCTTGGCCAAGCGCTTGGTGTATGCATGGGTGCGCTCGGCGTGATGTTCGACTCCTTCACGCCGTTTGCCTACACCGCCGTGCTGTTTGCGGTTTCCGGCATCCTGACCGTGATCTTGCTGCCCAAGGAGCCTTCCAGCCAGGAGCAGCCACATCAACGATTCGAGTCGAGCCAGGTGTTTGACCAGCTGCGTCCGCCGGCACATGCGCCTGCATTCGCCCGTGTGTTCGCCGCTCGCGTGTGCATGATGACGGGCGTTGGACTGACCGGGGTCTTTCTGTGGTATCTCGTGCGCTTTTGGGTGTATGGCAAGGCTGTGGTGTTCACTTCCGCGCCATTGACCATTCCCGCGGGCCTCCTCATCGCCGGCATGGCCGCGGCAACGCTCATCGGTGCTGCGCTCGCGTCCTGGGCCGCTGGGCCGATCTCCGAGAAGATCGAGGAACGGAACATCGCCACCACTGCAGTGGTGGCGGCATCCTGCCTGCTGTATGCCATCGGCGTGGCGGTGGCATGGGGGCTCGGCGTCTGGTCCACCGGCACGGCACGCGAAAACGGCATGCTGCTCTTCGCGCTGATCTCCGGATTCGCCTTCGGCGTCTACGATGCGTTAGGCCTTGAACTGGTAATGAATGCCCTACCCGACCCGCGCCGAGCCGGCCACGACCTCGGCATTTATGCGCTCGCCAACTCGGCCGGTCTGGCGCTCGCCGCCATCATCGGCGCGCTACTGGTGAACGCCTTCGAGCACAGCTTCGGCTATTACCTGCTCTTCCCGTCCGCCATCGTCATGGTGCTGCTGGCCGGAATCGTCACCCTCGCCGCCGAGTCCGCGCAATGACGGGCCGGTCCGGCTCCCCGGCCGCCGGCGGCGTTCCTCCCCGCGGCGGGGGCGTTCGTCTCGGCGACGTGGCGTCCACAATGTGAACCCTTGCTGGATTGGCAAGACAGCCAAACCTATGTTTACATTCCAGTTCAGGTCGAACGGCCTGAGGAAATACCGAAAGGAGGCCACGCGATGACTGGATTCAATGCTTCTGCGTTTGTATCCGCACGAATTATTAGCCCGTCTTCGCTGGCGGACTAATTCGGCATTGATGCTTGAAGCCCCGTCAACGAAGGCAGGGCCAATCAAGCTGACACAATCGGTAAGGCCCTGCATGATGCGGGGCTTTTTTGTTGCGCTCACAAGGCTTACGGCAGAATCCCGCAGACGGAAACGGTAGCGGACAGTACATGGCAACAACACAGCAACAGAACAACAACCTCCCTGTGGGGCGAAATAATCGCCCGCCAATGAGAGTGAACGAGAGCAAAACAGGAGTAACAATGACTGCAGCAGTCGAAGAGACTGGCTTAGGGCAGGCGGCAGGTAAAGCCGCTACCTTGGTACGCGATTCGGTCAAGACCGTGATCGCCGCATCGATGGTCGGTACCGCCATCGAATTCTATGACTTCTACGCCTACGGCACCGCCGCGGCAAACTACTTCCCGCACATCTTCTTCTCCGCGAAGGACAACCCCACCGTCGCACTGCTGATGAGCTTGCTGACCTTCGCCATCGCCTTCATCGCCCGCCCGCTGGGCTCGCTGATCTTCGGCCACTTCGGTGACCGCATGGGCCGCAAGACCACGCTGGTCGTGAGCCTCATGACCATGGGTGTCGGCACCTTCCTGATTGGCTGCCTGCCCACCTACGATCAGGTCGGCGTTGGCGCAGTCGCCATCCTCTGCCTGCTGCGCTTCATCCAGGGCATCGGCCTGGGCGGCGAATGGTCCGGTGCGGCACTGGTCGCCACCGAGAACGCGCCTGAAGACAAGCGCGCGCTGTACGGCTCCTTCCCGGAGCTGGGCGCGCCGATCGGCTTCTTCCTGTCCAACGGCACCTACTTCGTGCTCGAATCCTTCAACAATCAGGACGCGATGCTGGCCTGGGGCTGGCGTGTGCCGTTCCTGCTGTCCGCCATCCTGGTGATCGTCGGCCTCGTGGTCCGCGTTCACATGGAGGAGACCCCGATCTTCCGTATGGCTCAGGAGCAGAAGAAGGTCGTCAAGTCCCCGCTGACCGAGGTCTTTCGCAAGTCCTGGCGTCAGGTGCTGCAGGCCACCTTCCTCGTGGCTGTGACCTACACGCTGTTCTACACGCTCGCCACCTGGTCCCTCGCTTGGGGCACCAAGGAGCAGGGCGAAGGCGGCGGCGGCCTTGGCTTCACCAACCAGGAATACCTGCTCATGCTCATGATCTCCATCTGCGTGTTCGCCCTGTTCATCGTGCTGTCCTGCCTGTACGCGGACAAGATCGGCCGCAAGCGCGTGCTGACCTTCTCCTCCTGCGCACTCGTCGTGTTCGCCGTGCTCTTCCCGTTCCTGCTGGACGGTGGTCTGGTCGGGCAGAAGAACTTCCTCGCCAACATGGTGTTCCTGTGCGTTGGCTTTGCCCTGATGGGCGTCGCCTTCGGCCCGATCGGCGCGTTCCTGCCTGAACTGTTCGAGGCGAACGTGCGCTACTCCGGCTCCGGCATCGGCTACAATCTGGCCGCCATCGTCGGCGCGGCGTTCGTGCCGACCATCGCCACTTGGCTGAGCTCCCACTGGGGCGTCCACTCCGTGGGCCTCTACCTCGCCGTGATGGCCGTGTGCTGCCTGGTGTCGGTCCTGACCTGCCGTGAGACGAAGGACGCTGACTTTACCAAGTGAAATCCTCCATAACTAAATATCGCCAAGTTCACAACGTGAAAAATCTCAATTCCACTAAGTGAACCTCTGCAGGGCTTTTCCGGGTCAACAGGACTAAACCTGCATATCGGAAAAGCCCACAAGGAAAGCCAAAACTAAAAACAGTTTCTGCAGAACCAGCAGAGCACAATAACAATTAAAGATTTCACCCCCATAAACAAATAAATAAAAGGAGCGCCAAAAATGGCAGCAACTATCTGGTACGAGAAGGACGCCGATCTGTCCGTGTTCGATGGCAAGAAGGTCGCCATCTTGGGCTACGGCTCTCAGGGTCACGCTCACGCGCTGAACCTGCGTGACTCCGGTGTCGACGTGGTCGTCGGCCTGCGTCCGACCTCCAAGTCTGTCGAGTTCGCCAAGGAGCAGGGCCTCGAGGTCAAGCCGGTTGGCGAGGCCGTCGCTGAGGCTGACGTTGTGATGATCCTTCTGCCTGACCAGTACCAGGCCAAGGTCTACAAGGAAGAAGTTGAGCCGAACCTGAAGCCGGGCGCTGCCCTGGCCTTCGCCCACGGCTTCAACATCCACTACGGCTACATCAAGCCGTCCGAGGATCACCCGGTGTTCATGGTTGCCCCGAAGGGCCCGGGCCACATCGTTCGTCGTGAGTACGCCGCTGGCCGTGGCGTCCCGGTCGTCGTTGCCGTCGAGCAGGACCCGGACGGCAAGACCTGGCCGTTGTGCCTGGCTTACGCCAAGGCTCTGGGCGCTCTGCGTGCGGGTGCCATCAAGACCACCTTCACCGAGGAGACCGAGACCGATCTGTTCGGTGAGCAGGACGTCCTCATGGGTGGCATCAACCACCTGTGCGACCTCGGTTTCGACGTGCTGACCGAGGCTGGCTACCAGCCGGAGATCGCCTACTTCGAGGTCTTCCACGAGCTGAAGATGCTCGTCGACCTGGCTAACGAGGGTGGCCTGAACAAGGCTCGCTGGTCCTGCTCCGACACCGCTCAGTACGGCGACTACACCTCCACGGTCATCACCGAGGAGACCAAGAAGCGCATGCAGTACCAGCTCAAGCGCATTCAGGACGGCTCCTTCGCCAAGGAGTTCATGGACGACCAGGCCGCTGGCGCCCCGAAGTTCAAGGAGCTGCAGGAAGAGTTCTCTCACCCGCATCTCGAGACCGTCGGCCCGAAGCTGCGCGCCATGTTCTCCTGGAACAACGCCGAGGCCAAGGACAAGGACGAGGCCGAGTCCTTCAACGGCAAGATCGCTCGTACCCAGGTTCAGTGACCTATGACCTCCTTCTGATGAGGGAGGTGGCATCGCGTAGCGATGGCGGAGGGAGAGATCGTTAGGATTAAATCCCTTTGTACGAGCAAGAAACCGCCGTTCCCGTTCATACGGGAGCGGCGGTTTCTTGTGTTCAGTCGAATCAGCTACAGCCCACGACTATCGAGCGCATCGGCCAGCTCGTCGGACTGCTTCAGGATAAGCACCAGCAGAGGCACCGCCCATGCGGTCACGCCACCGTGACCTCCACGGGCCTGATTCGCTTCCCGCACAATTCGCACATTGCGATTAATCAGTGGAATCGCTGAGATGGTCAATGCGCACAGTAGCCCAATGCGGTCCGGATTGACGCCGAATCGTCGCAATGGCCGCAATGCTGCCAGCACGGTATCCAGCATGTCTTCAGTGCGGGTGGTGAGTGTTACCAGATTTGCGATCATGACCAGTTCAAGTACGCGCACCGCATTGAACGCCGTGGTTTGCCATGGCACAAAGAACACCTGCACCACCACGGTGAATGCCACCACCCACCACGCGCTCCACAATTGACGAGCAAAAACGTGCGGACCAAGGCCGGACATGGCATACCATATTGCGCATAGCGCGCCGCAGACGGCTATCGCCCACCACGATAGGTGCGGAATCACCAATACCGTTGCCATCACCAGCGACACGATGAGTTTCACTGCGGCAGGGCATCGATGCAGCACGCTATCGCCTGCGATATACAGCGAAATCATAGGGACGCCTCGGCTTCTTCGTTGTCCGCGACGCCGCAGTCGGCAAGATATCGCGCGATAACGTGGCGTGGCTCGCCGGTTTCGATAATGTGCCCATCGGCAAAGCGAACTGCCATATCGCAGCGTGCGGCAAGCCGAAGATTATGGGTGGAAACAATCAGCGGGCAGGCGATATCGTGTATCAGCAGATTTTCGATGCGCGTCGCGTTGGGCAAATCGAGCATGGTGGTCGGCTCGTCGGCAAGCACCAGCTCCGGGTTGCGCACGAGCACGGCGGCAAGGGCCAGCATTTGTTTCTGCCCGCCAGACAGGCTGTGCGCCGGAGTGCCAGCGTGAGGCGTTAGGCCGAATGATTGCAGCTGACGGTCAACCAGTGCCGAAGACTCGGATTTGCTCAGCCCCATGCCCCGCAGCGAAAAGGCCACGTCTTCGGCGGGCGTGGGCATGATGATTTGCGTGTCAGGGTCGGTGAACACGAACCCCACTTTGCGGTGCAGCTGCTTGGCTTGCCGTGTGGGGTCGAAGCCCATGACACGTATGGTGCCCGACGTGGGCTTGGCCAGACCGTCGATCAGACGGAGAAAAGTGGATTTACCTGAGCCGTTGACGCCAATGACGGCAATACGACGAGGGCCTGAGCCCCCAGCAAGACCAAGGTCAAGCTGGCAACTCAGGTCATCAATAATACGTTTGCCTTCTGCCTCGACGCTCACATGGTCGAAGACGATCATTTGCTAGCGCGCAACGATTCGGGGAATGCGGCCGGGTATGCGCGCATCAGCGCGGTGGCAATCAACGTGGCAATCACCACTTTGGCGATATCACCGGGAACAAAGATCATGCCGGAGATAATAACGCCCTTGAGAGGAGCGCCCATAACCAATGCCTGAACCGGGAATCCGATGGCATACGGAATCAGTACGCCGCCAACCAGGCTGGCCAGCGCACTCTTCCACCACACCAGACGATGGCCCTGATGGGCGATAAGTCCGATCACCAAGGCTCCAAGAATCCAGCCGTACAGATATCCAGCGCTTACACCCACGAAAATCGCTGGACCGCCGTTGCCGCCAAGCAGGGGAATGCCGACGAAGGTGAGTACGAGCATCAGCAACACCGACAGCATTCCATTCACCGGTCCCAGAATCAGACCCGCTAACATCACAGCAAGGGTTTGCAGAGTAATCGGTACCGGACCAACAGGAATGCGGATAAAGCTGAACACACTGAGCAACGCGGCGAACATGGCAATGCGCACCAAGTCGCGGCTCGTGAAATGAACATGCGAAGCCATAATAAATACAGTCCCTTCATAGTAGTTGCCATGTGCTTTCGGCCGAATCTGTCCCTCCGTCCGATGCTCCCCATGGAGCTCGTGCGGCATATTGCTTGCACGAGTGTGGGTCGCAGACCGCTGCACATGACGAGTTGTAATAACGAGCACTCATGCTAACGATGATGAGCGGCGTGCGATTGGTTGGCCTGTACAAAAAATAGTGCATCTACTTGTGCAACACTGAATATTGGTCATAGCCGGAAAGGGGAGGCATGGTGAACGGCGTGCGTGACGGATCGCAGGACAAAGGCTGGAATCCAGCCATTCGCGGGCGTCTCGTGGATGGTCAGGGGCGATGTGTTCACTGGCATTCGCCATTGGATGTTGTTGCGAATCGTTTCGCCTGCTGTGACGAATATTACGCTTGCTACCGGTGCCATGATGAACTGGCTGGACATGATCGCATCGCGTGGCGAGACATGGATTCGCTCGCTGTGATGTGCGGTGTCTGCCGGCACCAGATGACGCCTCGCGAATACGGGCGGGCGATGGAGTCTGTTACTCCGTGCTGCCCTTGCTGCGGCGCACGGTTCAATCCTGGATGTGCCCTTCACCACGATATTTATTTCAGTGATTGATGGAGGCGGACGCTGGCGCAACTCTTGTTTTGGAATTGCTATGCGGGGGTGGCAAGTCTATTCCTCATGCTCTGGCGTGAAATAGCTCACGTTGTGGACTCTGACTGGGCTGTGGCCACGTTGTCGGTAGGATTGAACTCGGTTTGAAGGACACAATCCTCGCAACACAGGACTTATCTGCACACCGTAGATACCCCGGCGCCCAGCGGCGCCACACCCCACTACTGAAAAGGAGTGCCAATAATGGCAGCACAGATCTGGTATGAGAACGACGGCGATCTTTCCGTCCTCGAAGGCAAGAAAGTAGCAATCATCGGCTATGGCTCCCAGGGCCACGCCCACGCGCTGAACCTTCGCGATTCCGGTGTCGACGTGGTCGTCGGCCTGCGTCCGACCTCCAAGTCGGTCGACTTCGCCAAGGAGCAGGGCCTCGAGGTCAAGTCCGTGGCCGAGGCTTCCGCCGAGGCCGACGTGATCATGATCCTGGCCCCCGACCAGTACCAGCGCACCATCTGGGCCAACGACATCGAGCCCAACATCAAGCCGGGTGCTGCTGTTGCGTTCGCTCATGGCTTCAACATTCACTACGGCTACATCAAGCCCACCGAGGATCACCCGGTGTTCATGGTTGCCCCGAAGGGCCCGGGTCACATCGTTCGTCGTGAGTACGCCGCTGGCCGTGGCGTGCCGGTCGTCGTGGCCGTCGAGCAGGATCCGCGTGGCGATGGTTGGGCTCTGACCCTGGCCTACGCCAAGGCCCTCGGTGCTCTGCGCGCCGGTGCCATCAAGACCACCTTCAAGGAAGAGACCGAGACCGATCTCTTCGGCGAGCAGAACGTGCTCATGGGTGGCGTGAACAAGCTCGTCGAGATGGGCTTCGAAGTCCTGACCGACGCCGGCTACCAGCCGGAGATCGCCTACTTCGAGGTCTGCCACGAGCTCAAGATGCTCGTCGATCTGATGAACGAGGGCGGCCTGAACAAGGCTCGTTGGTCCTGCTCCGACACCGCCCAGTACGGCGACTACGTCAACACCGTCATCAACGAGGACTGCCGCAAGCGCATGGAATACCACCTGCAGCGCATCCAGGACGGCTCCTTCGCCAAGGAGTTCATCGACGATCAGGATGCCGGCGCCCCGCACTTCAAGGAACTGCAGGAGAAGTACTCCAACGAGCGCATCGAGACCGTCGGCCCGAAGCTGCGCGCCATGTTCTCCTGGAACAAGGATGGCGTCAAGGATGCCGACGAGGCCAACTCCTTCACCGGCAAGATCGCCCGCGCCCAGGTTCAGTGAGCCCCTGTAGCTCCCGCTGGCGCATAAGCGCCTGAGGGTGGTCCCCAGTGCATACCAAAAGGCCGCCGCTCCGATTCATTCGGAGCGGCGGCCTTTCGCATGGTCCCCCCATATAGTCAAACCTCCACCACGTAGTAAAATCCCCACGACGTAGCAAACTACCCACCACGTGGTGACGCAAAACGGCTTTATTCCGCGGAATACAAAATTACGCTGACATCGTGGTAGAAGATTCATCGCGTGGTGGGATAGACAGTTGATATACGCCGGCTATCAAATCAATGATGTCTTGCTGTGTTCCCCGTATGCCGAGCTGCTTCATCGGAAGCGTTTCATGGGATATTTTCCCAAGAAAATCAGCGAGATCATGGTAGGCCTCGTCGTTGAGAGACACGCGATCCTCTGGAGCAAGTAGTTGAGCCAAACGGAATACATCATATTTATGCTTCTTGAGATCTTTTCCGTCTACGTGCTCGCCATGTTGTTCTCGGGCGTTGAGATCCAACCATGCTTTCGCCTTGAAAGGAATGAGATATTTCTCGTTAAGCACGCTGATGCCTTGTATTGATTCGCGGCCTTGCTGCAGTAGCCGATAGTAGCTGTCGTTCAGCATGATGGCTGACAGGCTGGAAACGTCGTTTGCAATATGCAATGGCGTCAGGAACGAGCTCGGCACAATAGGGAAGTCAGGGTGACGTGAAAATAGCTCGATCATAGTGGGATACCCGTACGTACTGGGGTGCATGAAACGGTACAGGTGAGGCTGTGCGGAGTTCTTCGTGATAGAGGTGTATCCGCCATCGCGAATGAAAGACCACAATCGTTGTGCAAACTCGCGAAGATGTCCCTCGGCAATCAGCACCATGTCAATATCTTTGGTGGCTCGGAAGTCCAGGTCGTTGTCGGTCATGATGATGTCACAAGCGGTGCCGCCGATGATTACGTAAGAATCTTCGTAGCCGGCAAAGGCCGTTCTGATGAGCTGCAGGCCTTGTGTCATATTGTCGCTCCTGAGAAAGTATTGCGGATGGATTCTTGTATGGCGTCTTCCAAACGTTCGTCGGCAATCTCGCCAAGAGTCAGGGCCGTGGAAATGGGGTCGGCAAGGTAGTCTTCCTGCGTATATTGAGCAAGCAGGCGGGGATCGTACCTCCACAGCTCCAGAATATATGCATTATCTGGCACCTTTTCCAAAGCGGGGTCGATAATGCATAGTTCCTTGTTGTGCTGCTTGAGCCAATGACGTTCAACGGCATAGATTCGCAGTTTTGGGGTGGCCAGTTGCGTCCTGCGCGAAAGAGCAAATTCGCCGGCCGGAATCAGCTCGTCGGCAATCATCTGGCGATTGCGATTCGTGACGGTATATTTGCTGAATATTGGTGACTTCAGGAGATGCCAAGATGATTTCAGTAAATCAAGTCGGCCGGTCTGCCTTGAAGTCAGTAGTTCGACGCTATTGCTGCGGCCTTGCTTGGTGCGGTGCACGAATGCCAGCTGTTCTAACAGTGTCACGGCAACGCTGACCTGAGCTTCGGTAAACTGAAGCGCTCGGGCAATATCTGATTGGACTTTGCTCTCGTTGGAGTAGAGCAAATACAGCCAGACCAGCTGTGTTGCGGGGGAGAAGGGTCGCACCTCGATATCCTGTGCGTTCTCCAGCGGCCGTGAGGAGATGCGCTGGGTGAACACCATGCCCAGTGAAGGGATATACAGTTGGGTACCGGGCACGATGAAAGGAACGTGATTCTGAATCAAGGCTTTTCGCTGGTATGCAGAAAGCCGGGGAAACTGAAAGACAATGGGCAGATCCGTCCGCTGCTCAAGCCTGCTGGCGTCGGCGGTGACGCGTGTGATGCTGAATGGGTGAGCCTCTCCGCTCGCGATTAGCATGCTCGTGTTGTCGATGGTGAGTTTGCTGAATGTCCGTCCGTTGGTCAGAAATAGCGGTAGTGAGGCAGTGCCATCCCAAGAAGTGATTTGGCAGGGCAGACCAAGTGTCTCGCGAATGTAATGCTCGGCATCCATGTCGACCTCAATCCTTAACGAAAATCTGTAAGATTCACATCTCTTGTTAAGTATATAGAATATTATTAAGTATTTCGGGGTTGGCATGTTGCGAATGGAAAGAAAGGGCAGTCATCCCCGAAATGGAGACAGCTTAGCCGGGAAAAAGGACGACGCCAGCATCCGGAGAAGATGGATGACTGGCGTCGGGTAAGCTCGCAAAAGCACTACTGAACAACCCACGCAGAAGTGTCGGTGGGGAGCTGGCCTTCGGGGGTCAGCGGGCCGGACGCCAGCACCACGGAGCCATCGGGCAGCGCGACCGGAGCATTGCCGAAGTTGGTGATTGAGGTGAACACCCGCCCGCCAACCGCCGCGCGGGTGTACGCCACCACATCGTCGCCCATGTCCACCTGCTCGGCCGTGGTGTCGCGCGTGGCGGTCAGCGACTCCTGGCGAATCGCCAGTGCGGCGCGATACAGCGCGAGCATCGAGTCCGGGTCGGCTTGCTCCACGTCCACCGCGTAATCCTTGAACCACAGCGGTTGCGGCAGGTGCGGGTCGGCGGCCGGCGTCACGCCCTCAGCGCGCGTAGCCGGCGAGAAGCCGAAGGAAGCACCCGTGCCGAACTGGCCTGCGGCGCACAACGGCACGTGGTTCTCGCCGGTGCCGTCATCGGCCGGGATCGGGCGGCTGAAATCGGCCAAGGCCGGCTCATCGGCGGCGGTCCACGGCAGCGGCACGCGGCAGCCGTCGCGGCCCTTGTCCATCGTGGCCTGAGCAGTGTGGAAAGCGGTCGGATCCTCCAAGTGATCCCACGGAATATCGGCCACCTCAAACAGGCCCAGCTCCTCGCCCTGATAGATATAGGCGGCGCCGGGCAGGCCGAGCTCCATCAAAGCGGCGGCGCGGGCGCGGCGAGTGCCAAGCTCGCGATCCTCGGGATAGGTAGTGCCGTTGCGCAGCAGCCAGTCGTGCGGCAGCTGGTGGTAGGGCGCGCCCTTGATCTGCGGCAGGCCGTAACGGGAGGGGCTGCGCGGCACGTCGTGATTGTTCATGACCCACGTGGTGGTGGAACCGCCGGTTTCGGCCGCCGCCTTGAGTCCGGCGGCGATGGCCTCGCGGAACTCGTCGGCATACCAGTTGGCTTGCGCGAAGTCGAAGTTGAAGGATTGGCCCAGCTCGTCCATCGAAGCGTACAGGTGCTGGTGCTCGGGCACCACCCACGCCTCGGCCACGGCAAAGCGCGGCGGGTTGTACTCGTTGAACACCTTGCGCCATTCGCGGTAGATATCGTGCACCTCGCGACGGTCGAACAGCGGGTGGCTGAAGTCATGATTCAGCACGCCGACCACGCTGTATTCGCGGCCGAGCTCTTCCAACGGCTTGGATTCGAGGTCCTTGGCCAGGCCGTGCGCCACGTCGATGCGGAAGCCGTCGGTGCCGTGGTCGGACCAGAAACGCAGGGTCTTCTTGAACTCCTCGTGGATGTCCGGATTCTTCCAGTTGACGTCCGGCTGCGCCTTATCGAACAGGTGCAGATACCACTGGCCGTCGGCCACGCGCGCCCAGGCCGGGCCGCCGAAGAAGGATTGCCAGTCGTTCGGGGGCAGTTCGCCATGCTCGCCGCGGCCGTCGCGGAAGATGTAGCGGTCGCGCGCCGGGGAGCCAGGCTCGGCGGCGAGGGCCTCCTGGAAGAACACGTGCTTGTCGGCGGTGTGATTGGGCACGATGTCCACGATCACCTTGATGCCGGCCTCATGCGCGGCTTTGGCCATGGCGTCGAAGTCGTCCATGGTGCCCAGTCGCGGGTCGACGTTGCGGTAGTCGATCACGTCGTAGCCGCCGTCCGCCAGATCGGAGGGGTAGAACGGGGAGAGCCAGATGGCGTCCACGCCGAGGTTCTTCAGGTAGTCCATCTTCTCGGTGACGCCGGCGATGTCGCCGATGCCGTCGCCGGTGACGTCCTTGAAGCTGCGCGGGTAGATCTGGTAGACGACGGCCTGCTTCCACCAGTCGTCATTGAGATTATTTGCGGTCATGCCGATTCCCTCCTGTTCCGGGTGCGTTGTGGTTGGGTTGTTCCGGTCGCGCCCGAACTGCTGTGTGAAGGCCCAACCGTTGTATTGATGATGACAACGATATCATGTGAATTACGCATGCAACAATCAATTTATCGTCGTTTTGCGGTGGTAACGTGGTCACGCCTGCGCGGGCGCTGCTGTCGCGGCAGGCGGCGCGGTGGTTTCGCGCAGTATTAGCGGAGTGTCCGGCCGTACGAATGCCGGTTCGATTGACTTGCCGGCAATGGCGTCCAATACCATGTGCCCGGCAGTCGCGCCCATTGCGAACGGGTCCTGATGCAGCGTGGTCAGTCCCACGGCGGCGGACAGGGTGGAATCGTCGAAGCCGATGATGGAAATGTCCTGAGGTACCCGCCGCCCGTATTGACGCAGGCGATACAGCACGGGCGCGGCCATTTCATCATCCTCAAAACAGAAGGCGGTGATGCTGGGGGAGGCGTTCAGTACGGCGTTCAATGCCGCGTTGCTTTCGCCAAGACCGCGTTGAATGCTCAGGGGCGTTAGCTCGATCCCCGGATGGGCGGCAGCGGCATCAATGACGCCCTGCAAACGAGCCTCGGTACTGTAGCGCATATTGGTTTCGGTCGGTGCGCTGCCGACGAACGCGATATGCCGGTGGCCGAGTGCAATCAGGTGCTCGATAGCCGAACGTGTGGCGGCGTAATCATCAATGCTCACGCCTGCGTCGAACCCATCGGTGGAGGGGATGTTGATGCCGACAATCGGCACGTGCATATGCTTCAGTCGCTCCACCTCAGCCGGTTCGATGTCGAAGGAGCTGACAATCACCGCATCCGCATTGCGCCGCACGGGCAAATCCGCAAAGAAGTCGTGGCGCTCGGCGGCGTTGCGCATGGGGTAGGGCACAGTGTCGTAGCCGGAGGGGCGCAGCGCCGAGTCAAGGCCGGCGAAGATGTTCGAATTGAACCAGCTGGCGATGGTCTCGCTGGCAAGTAATGCGATACGGAACGATTGGCCGGATTTCAGGGCGGCGGCCGAGCGAGAGACTGAGTAGTCGAGCTTTTCGGCCGCGGCCATCACTCGGTCTCGAGTCTCGGGAAGCACCAGATCCGGCTTGGCGAAGGTTCGGGACACCGTGGATACGGAAACGCCGGCCTCGCGGGCCACTGCCTGAATGCTTGCCTTGGTCATATGCCGTCGCTCCTTTACCGTCGCGAACAATCATTGTCATGACAACGATAACATGCCCATAACAAGTCGTCGTCTTCGGCTATCTCGATTACGAGGGGCTGATTTAGACCAATTTCCCATTGCCGGAATCGATCATCGCTTCTCTCGGCGCATCACGGCGGCTAGGGACTGCACACGTGGCAGGTCGAAGACCTCGTCGGTATGCACCACGTGGCCTGAGCTGTCCGCCAGCGGCACGCGCCAGTTCGAATACTCGCTGGAAGTGCCCGGCTGATTCTGGGAACGGCATTCGCCCACGCCGTCCACCAACGCTGCCTGCAGCAGCAGCGACGGCGTATCGGTGAGCATGGCGTGCATCGCCTCCACGATCTCCTGCACATGGCCTTCCACATCATCCGCCACGGTCTGCGAGATATAGCCGTTCTCCACCAGACGGTTCATCATGGCCGTGCGTTCGGCCATCGCCGAGGCGGCGAATGCCTCCACCGGCTCGCTCAGGAGATGCAGCTCCTCGCGCAGCTTGACGTGTTCGAAGTTCAGGTAGCCGGCGGTGGGTGGCAGATCGTGCGTGGTCACCGAGGCCAATGCCTGCTTGCGGTAGTCCTCGGGTGCGCGGTACGGGTCGCCGGCGTTCGGCGAATCGTCCACGCGGCTGAACCATTCCACGTCAGTGCCGAGTACGCCGTGATCGGCCAGAATGCGGCGCACGTAATCCGGCACGGTGCCCAGATCCTCGCCAACCACCATGCCTCCGGCGCGCGTGGCTTCGATGGCCAGTACTCCCAGCATCGCTTCGTGGTTGTACGTTACGTATGCGCCGTTGAGGGCGCCGAGCCCCTGCGGAATCCACCACAGGCGGAACAGGCCCAGCACATGGTCGATGCGCACCGCGCCCGCGTGCTCGTACATCGAATGCACCATCTCGCGGTACACCTGGTAGCCGGTGGCCTCCAGATAGCGTGGGCTGAACGGCGGCTGGCCCCAATCCTGGCCCTGCTGGTTATAGAAGTCCGGCGGGCAGCCGACCGTGACGCCGCCGGAGGCGAAGCGTTCCGGATTGGCCCAGGCATCCGCGCCGAGCCCGTGCACGCCCACGGCCATGTCTTGCATCAGACCCAGTGTCATGCCGTGGTCCAGCGCCTCCTGCTGCGCGGCGTTCACCTGCTCGGCGGCAATCCACTGCAGCCAGCGGTTGAACTCGAACAGGTCGTGGTGCTCCTCGACGAGCTGGCGCACGGCCGGGTCGTCGATGGTCTTCTCGAAGAACCAACGGTTCTCGCCCCACGGCGCGCCCCATACCTCGAAGCACAGGCACCAGGTGGCGAAGGAATCGAGGTCTGGGCCGGCGGTGGTCTTGAAATGCTCGAATTCGAGCTCGCGCTTGTTGTTGCGGCCCGCGTCGAAGATCAGGCGCAGCGCCGGGCGTTTGGCCGCCCACGCCGCGTTGATGTCCATCGGGTTCGATTCGTCGTTGCGTGCGGCCACTGAATCATGCAGCGCATCCACCTGCGCTCGGATATCGGCCGGCAGCGTGCCGTATTCGGGGATGTCCTGCGGGCGGATGTACGTCACGTTGAGGAATCGGCGCGATTCCGGTAGATACGGCGATGGCTCAAGCGGCGGAATCGGCGCGCCGGCGTGAATCGGGTTGATGAGCATGAAGTCGGCTTTGGACTTGTCGGCCGCGTCCGCCAGCAGCAGCTTCAGATCGCCGTAATCGCCGATGCCCCACGATTCGCGAGACCGCACGGAATACATCTGCGTCATCCAGCCCCACCGCTGGTGCTCGGCGACCGCCTCCGGCACGGGAATGCGCGCGGGGGCGGCGATGATGGCCGCCTTGCCCTCGCGCCCGTCCACCGTGACGGTCAGTGTGTGGTAGCCCATCGGCAGATCGGGAGCGATGGTCAAGTCCGGCTTGCCGGAATTGAGGTGCGGCAGCAGGGCAAAGTGGCCAAACGCGGTGCCGTCCTCCAGTTCGATGGAGACGGTGATGTCCGCGTCCGACGAACAGTTCAGGGTGATGCCGGTCGGTTTGCCGGTGGTGGCGACGATGGTGGAGGGGAGCAAACGTTTGCTGTTTTCCACCTCAAGTTGGGTCATGGAGCGTGCGATGGCCTCGTCGCTGGATGCGTCCACGTCGAGGGCATTGAGTACGGCGACCAAGGCCGCGTCGCTGATTTCGGTGTAGGTGCCGAGCTGGTCGATGAATGAGGTGGCAAGCCCGCAGGTTTTGGCCAGCTTGACCAGCGGACGGGTGAGTCGTTCAGCGCTTTCCGTACGCTGCGAGGCACCGGAAGCGGCGTCGTTGGTGGCGTCTGCGATGGTGCCGGTGCTGGTCGCTGCGTCGTTGCCGTGCGCGTCGGTCATGATGACTCCTTGCTTGCAGATCGGGTACTGCTAGTCGTTTGCATTGCTGTTCGAGGGCCGCTCTGCGTTGAGGTTCCGGCAATCTGGCAGACCAATGTCCGAGCTGTTCTGTCTTTACCGTAACTCATATTGACAACGATTGCAATACATTCGGTGAGTTGGGCAATCAGCGGGCTATCCGAGCACGACGAACGACTGCGGGGAGAGCGTCGGGTGGCCGTCCCAGCGCCAGTCGAGGTAGAAGTCCATGCCGAATCCGGCCTGCATCGATTCGTTCGGTCGGCCCACATTCGGCGACGAACGCCGCCTCGGGGAATTCGGGGCGGATTTTCGAGAACATGTACTGCCAGGTGCGGATCGTGTATGGCTTGCCGGTTCATGCGGCGATGATGCCGTGGCCCGATTCGACGAAGAATGTTCACCCGGCGTTCTTCCGGCGGTATCCGGACGTTGGCTTGTGATGCCTACCGTAGGAGCCGGAATCGAAAGATCCAAGCAATGCAGGTGCGGAACGGTTCCGCGAAGCTGGAAGGCATGACGACGACGGACGTGGCCAAACGGGTGCGGCCGGAGAAGTGCGGGCCGGACGGCGCAGATGACACTGCATGGAAGAAGGAAGAACAATGGGCAATCACAAGGCTTTGAAGAGCGCCGTCGCGGCGATCGCCTCCATCGCGACGCTCGGCGCGCTCGCCGCTCCGGCGTTTGCTGTCGATGCCGCAAACGGCACCTACAGCCCCAACGGCAAGTCGGTCGCCGAGCTCGCCAAGCACGGCGCGGCGCAGCGCATCGCCGCCATCGGCAACAAGAGCGCGAAGAACGTCGTGCTGTTCATCGGCGACGGCATGGGCGATTCGGAAATCACCATCGCCCGCGACTATCTGAAGGGCGCCAACGGCCACTTCGATGGTCTGGACGCGGTCGGTCAGCCCGGCGCGCTTGACGACGTGCAGGCGGGCACCGGCCAGTACACGACCTTCTCGCTCGGCGACGGCAGCAAGGACAGCGCCGTCGGCAAGGATGCCGCCGGCAAGCTGGTCGCCAACCCCAACCCGGGCAAGCTCACCCCCGTCACCGATTCCTCCGCGTCCGGTTCCGCATGGGCGACCGGCACCAAGACCTACAACAACGCCGTCGACGTCGACATCTACGGCAACCCGCAGCTGAATCTCTTCGAGCTGGCCAAGGCCGCCGGCAAGGCCACCGGCAACGTGTCCACCGCGGAAATCCAGGACGCCACCCCGGCCGTGCTGGAATCGCACTCCACCGAGCGCGCCTGCTACGGCCCGCAGGGCAAGACCGACGGCACTTCCAACAACGCCTCCAAGCAGTGCCTCGCCAACCAGCTCAAGGAGAACGGCGGCATCGGCTCCATCTCCGAGCAGCTGCTCGACACCCGCGCCGATGTGACCATCGGCGGTGGCTCCAAGTACTTCCGCCAGACCGTGCAGGGCGGCGAATACAAGGGCAAGACCGTGTGGGAGCAGGCCAAGGACATGGGCTTCCAGACCGTCGAGAACGACCCGGCCGCGATGAACGCCCTGCAGTACAAGGATGGCCAGCCGGTGCTCGCCCTGATGAGCGACGGCAACATGCCGACCAAGTTCAACCCGTCCAAGGCCACCGCCAAGGATCCGGCCAAGGACGCCAACCCGACCGTGTGCACCCCGAATGACGCCTGGCTCGGCAACCGTGGCGCCTCGCTCAAGGACATGACCAAGAAGGCGCTCGATCTGCTCAACGCCAACCCGAACGGCCAGAAGAACGGCTTCCTCCTGCAGGTCGAAGGCGCTTCGATCGATAAACAGGACCACAACGCCAACGCCTGCGGCCAGATCGGCGAGACCGACGACTTCGACCAGGCCATCGCCTACGCCATCAAGAACGTGGACCTCACGAACACGCTGGTGATCGTCACCGCCGATCATGCGCACACCTCCCAGGTCCTCAACGCCCAGCCGGCCTACGCGCTGTCCACCGTGCTCAAGTCCGCCGACGGCAACAACATGGTCGTCTCCTACGGCACCGCCCAGGAAGCCTCCACCGACGCCGAAGGCGGCTACAACGGCGGCGACATGGAGCACACCGGCACCCAGCTGCGCATCGCCGCTTCCGGCCCAGGCGCCCAGCGCGTCATCGGCCTGACCGATCAGACCGATAACTTCTACACCATCGCCGGCGCCCTGGGCCTGGCCACTTCCCCCGACGAGCAGAACGCGCTCTCCAAGGACGGCACCGTGAAGGTCGCCCGCACGCAGGCCGGCAAGTACGTCGCCAATGTCGACGGTTTCAACGGCGACGCGCTGCTCAGCTACGAGCTGAAGGACAAGAACGGCGCCGTGGTGTCCAAGTCCGATTCCAGCACTCCGCTGTCCGGCGTGCGCGTCAAGCCTGCGCAGACCACTTCGATCGCGCTTGACAAGATGTCGGAAGGCGCCGAGTACACGCTCACCGTCACCGGTCGCCAGTCCGGCAAGGTCGCGACCGTCGCCATCCAGGCGCCGGCCGCCGGCTCCGCCGACAAGAAGCCGGGCGCCGACAAGAACGGCGTGATCGCTTCGGGCAAGGTGCCGAACGATTCCGCGGTCTCCGGCCCGCTGGGCACCACCGGTACCGCCGTCATGGCCATCGCCATCGCGGCTGTGATGCTGGTTGCGATCGCGATGCTCATCAAGGCCGCGCGTAACGCCAGGAACAACTGATTCGGCCTTGGCCGACCGGTAATCCCGAGTCGTCCAGCCGCCGGAAAACCATCGCCCGCCGAGCCGATGCCCGGCGGGCGATCGTTTTCCGGCGGCTTTTGGCCGTGGCGCGATACGTGCCGTGTGCCGCGCTTCGCAGAAACCTGAGTGAGAATCGCTCAAGTTTTTTGCCGAATCCGGGAATATGCACTTGCGGTTTAAAGTTGAGTGGTGTAGGCTCAAGTTTCGGAAGCACGGGAATGGGCGGCTGCGAATGCAAACCCCACAACCGAGAGGAACCGCACAAGGAACCGACCGAAACCCGGGCGAAGAACGAAAGAACGAACACGTGCGAGACGGCTCGCGCACACCGCGCGTCACAACCCGAACAGGTCGTGGCGAACGGCGGCGCCGGCCGGGCAATCGCAAGTCCCACAAAGGAGCACACATTATGGCACGCGCAGTTGGTATCGATCTGGGAACCACGAATTCCTGCATCGCAACTCTTGAAGGTGGCGAGCCCACCGTTATCGTCAACGCTGAAGGCGCGCGCACCACGCCGTCCGTGGTGGCCTTCTCCAAGTCCGGCGAGATCCTTGTCGGCGAAGTGGCCAAGCGTCAGGCCGTGACCAACGTTGACCGCACTATTTCTTCCGTCAAGCGCCACATGGGCACCGACTGGACCGTCGACATCGACGGCAAGAAGTGGACCCCGCAGGAGATTTCCGCGCAGATCCTGATGAAGCTGAAGAGGGACGCCGAGGCCTACCTTGGCGAGCCCGTCACCGACGCCGTCATCACCTGCCCGGCATACTTCAACGATGCCCAGCGTCAGGCCACCAAGGACGCCGGCAAGATCGCCGGCCTGAACGTCCTGCGTATCATCAACGAGCCGACTGCAGCCGCTCTGGCCTACGGCCTTGAGAAGGGCAAGGAAGACGAGCGCATCCTGGTCTTCGACCTCGGCGGCGGCACCTTCGATGTCTCCCTGCTGGAGATTGGCAAGGACGACGACGGTTTCTCCACCATTCAGGTTCAGGCCACCAACGGCGACAACCACCTCGGTGGCGATGACTGGGATCAGAAGATCATCGATTGGCTGGTTTCCGAAGTCAAGAACAAGTACGGCGTCGACCTGTCCAAGGACAAGATTGCGCTGCAGCGTCTGAAGGAAGCCGCTGAGCAGGCGAAGAAGGAGCTCTCCTCCTCCACCTCCACCAGCATTTCCATGCAGTACCTGGCCATGACCCCCGACGGCACCCCGGTGCACCTGGACGAGACCCTGACCCGCGCGCACTTCGAGGAAATGACCTCCGACCTGCTGGGCCGCTGCCGCACGCCGTTCAACAACGTGCTGCACGATGCCGGCATCTCGGTGAGCGACATCGACCACGTGGTGCTCGTCGGCGGTTCCACCCGTATGCCCGCCGTCAAGGATCTGGTCAAGGAGCTTACCGGTGGTAAGGAAGCGAACCAGTCCGTGAACCCGGATGAGGTTGTGGCTGTCGGCGCCGCCGTGCAGTCCGGCGTCATCAAGGGCGACCGTAAGGACGTTCTGCTTATCGACGTGACCCCGCTGTCCCTCGGCATCGAAACCAAGGGTGGCATCATGACCAAGCTCATCGATCGCAACACGGCCATCCCGACCAAGCGCTCCGAGGTCTTCTCCACCGCTGAAGACAACCAGCCGTCCGTGCTGATTCAGGTCTACCAGGGTGAACGTGAGTTCGCTCGCGACAACAAGCCGCTGGGTACCTTCGAACTGACCGGCATCGCCCCGGCTCCGCGTGGCGTCCCGCAGATCGAGGTCACCTTCGACATCGACGCCAACGGCATCGTGCATGTGTCCGCCAAGGACAAGGGCACCGGCAAGGAGCAGTCCATGACCATCACCGGTGGCTCCGGCCTGCCGAAGGACGAGATCGACCGCATGGTCAAGGAGGCCGAGGCTCACGAGGCTGAGGATAAGCAGCGCAAGGAGGACGCCGAGACCCGCAACCAGGCCGAGGCCTTCGCCTACTCCACCGAGAAGCTCGTCAACGACAACAAGGACAAGCTCTCCGACGACATCGTCAAGGAAGTCACCGACAAGGTCAACGCCCTGAAGGAGGCCCTGAAGGGTGACGACACCGAGAAGGTCAAGACCGCTCAGACCGAGCTGATGACCGCCGCCCAGAAGATCGGCCAGGTCCTCTACGCCCAGCAGGGCACCGAGGGTGCCGCTGCCGGTGCCGGTGCGGCTGGCGCTGCCGGCGCTGGCGCTTCCGCTGGCTCCGCCTCCGGTTCCGACGACGACACCGTCGAGGCCGAGGTCGTGGACGACGATGACGACAAGGACAACAAGTGATGTCCGAGTTCAACAAGGACGACTACCTGAACGACCTGCCGGATCCCGACCAGGCCGCTGAGGGTGCCGCTTCCGCCGCGCCGCAGGACTCGGCCAAAGCCGAGACCGCATCCCAAGCTGCCTCTGACGAGGGAGCTGGCGCGGCGAAGTCCGCGACTGAGGGAGAGACCCCGGCGAACGCCGGAGCGGAACAGCCGAGCGATAGCTCGTCCGATTCCGCTCCCTCCGATTCCGAAGACACCCTCACCCCCCTCGGCAAGGCCAAGAAGGAAGCCGCAGACTACCTCGAAGCCCTGCAGCGCGAACGTGCGGAGTTCATCAACTACCGCAATCGCACGCAGAAGGAGCAGGAGCGCTTCCGCCAGCACGGCATCATCGACGTGCTGACCGCGCTGCTGCCCGCCCTCGACGATATCGACCGCATTCGCGAACACAGCGAGATGGACGACTCGTTCAAGGCCGTTGCCACCAAGATCGACAAAGCCTTCGAGAAGTTCGGCGTCGAGAAGTTCGGCGAAAAGGGCGAGGACTTCGACCCCACCAAGCATGACGCGATCCTGCACAAGCCGGACGCGAATGCCGAAAAGGAAACGGTTGACACCGTGGTTGAGGCCGGCTACCGCATCGGCGACCGCGTAATCCGCGCCGCCCGAGTAGTAGTAGCCTCCCCGCAAGACCGATGACATGTTGGCTCCCCTCGATGAGGGGAGCCAACGCGAAGAACGTATACGAAAGGAGACATGAATGGCTGAAAACGAATGGCTCAGCAAAGACTTCTACAAAGTCCTTGGTGTCTCCAAGGACGCTTCGGACGACGATATCAAGAAGGCGTACCGCAAGCTCGCCCGCAAATACCATCCTGACGTCAACAAGACCAAGGAAGCCGAGGAGAAGTTCAAGGACATCTCCGAAGCCTATGACGTGCTGAGCAAGAAGGAAGATCGCCAGAAGTACGACGCGATTCGTCAGTTCGGCATGGGCGGCGCCCGCTTCGCCGGCGGTTCCGGCGCCGGCGGCTTCGATGCTTCCGGTTTCTCCGACATCTTTGGTTCCATGTTCGGCCAGGGTGCCGGCGGCAATGGCTCGCGCATCCGCTTCTCCACTTCGGGCGGCGGCCCCAACAACATCAACGACATCTTCTCGATGTTCGGCGGTGCTGCAGGCCAAGGCGGCTACAGCCAGCAGGCGTACGGCAATGCCGGCGGCTATGGCTATGAGGAAGCCCCGCGCCCCGAAAACGGCGAGGACCGCAACTCCAAGATCAGCCTGACCCTGCGTCAGGCGGTCAAGGGCGCTACCGTGTCCCTGTCCGTGGACGGCAAGAAGTTCAAGGCCCACGTGCCTGCGGGCGTCAAGGACGGCCAGAAAATCAAGCTTGCCGGCAAGGGCAAGCCGGGCATCAATGGCGGCAAGGCCGGTGACCTGTACCTGCACGTCACCGTCAAGCCCGATGCCGCGTTCTCGATGCGCGGCCACGACATCGTCATGGACCTGCCCGTCACCGTGGGCCAGGCCGTGGCCGGTGGCAAGGTCGAGGCCAAGGACATCGACGGCAATCCCGTCACCTTCAAGGTGCCGGCCGGTTCCAGCTCCGGCGCGGAGGTCAAACTCGCGGGACTCGGTGTCCAGCGCGGCAACCAGCCGGGCGACCTGATCGGCCGCGTGCAGATCATGGTCCCCGCCAAGCCGGGTCTGGCGGTCAAGCACGCCGCCAAAGAATTCGACGAAAAAGCCGGCGACTATCTCAGCCTGTAATCAGGAGGTGAACAATGGCGCGGTTAGCCAACCAAATGAAGCAGTTGTACGCAATGTGCGCAACCGCGCTGGTGATGGGCAGGGCCGATCTCGACGGAGCCGATGATGTCGGCTTCGATATCGAACTGCCCATCTTCACCGTCGGCCAGGCCGCCGAACTGGCCAACATCCACCCCCAGACCCTTCGCCAGTACGACCGGCTGGGTCTGGTCCGTCCGCAGCGCACCGATGGCGGCGCACGCCGCTACTGCCTGCGCGACATTGCCCGCCTGACCCGAGCTCAGCGCCTAAGTCAGGATGAGGGCATCAATCTTTCCGGTATCGCGCGCATCCTCGAGCTCGAAGAAGAGAATCGACAGTTGCGCCGTGAAGTCAAGCGCATGCAAACCGGCGACCAGGAAAGCGTCTTCGCCGCTGGCCGAGACGGCAACATCGTGGAGGTGCAACGCTCCAACCGCGCCCGCCTCTGGCGCAACGCCATCCGCCGCGAAACCCGCGAACTGCCCGGTCGCGATACCGCCGCCGATACCGCTGCCTGCACCACCGGCGACTCCAACTTCACTCCCGCCGACTCCAAGTCCATGGTCCTGTGGGGTTGGTGAGTCCGGCCGCATTGCTTCGATTCCTTCTCCATTCGTAAAACTGTTTGTTATCTCACATCGGGCAGCTGCCGAAAAGAGCACGAATTTTCTTGACGGAGATGTCAAGGTTTGTTACGGTGACGTGCGAAAACCGATTCGTAAGGGGTGCTTTAGGCTGAGACGGTATGTGCCGAACCCTTCGAACCTGTGAGCTAACACTCGCGTAGGGAATACGACGGTTGAACTCCTCTGTTCGGCTCGGCATCCCATATGCGCGTTGAGAGAGAGGAAGCGTATGTCAATACGCAAGGAGCTGACCGCCCAGAACGTACTGCTGGGTTTCCAGCATGTGTTCGTTTCCAATGTTTGGCTTGATCCGGTATTCGTGGCCGGAGCAATCGGCTTACCTATTGCCCTGTCGTCGAACATGATTAACGCCATCTTCATCGTCTCCGGCCTGGTCACTCTGATCCAGGCCACTCGGCTGGTTCGCCTGCCGGTGGTGCAGGGGCCGTCAGCCGCGTTTGACGCGTTGATGATCGCGGCAGGTACGGCCGGCATGCTGGGGGCGGCGAGTTCGTCCATTCTCATCGCTTCGCTTGTGTTCCTGTTGCTGTGCCTGACCGGTGTGATAGAGCGGATGAGGTTCCTGTTCTCTCCGATGATCTCGGGCGTGGTCATCTTTATGGTCGGTGTCTCGCTGTCCGGATTCACGCTGAGCGAGTTTCTAGGCGGGGCTCCCGGTGACAAAACGTTCGCCGATCCGCACATCCTGACCGTGTCGATCCTGACCACGGCGATTGTGCTTGTCCTGTCGCTGCTCGGTAAGGGTCTGCTTAAGTCGTTCTCATTCCTCATCGCGCTTGTCGTCGGCACCGTGGTCGCCGCAGCGTTTGGCATGGTGGACTTCTCTCCTGTGGCTTCCAAGGGATGGTTGGGCCTGCCGACCTTCATGCCTTACGGGCCGTTTACGTTTGACTGGAAGATCTTCATTCCGTTCTTCATCGCCTATATGGTTGCCGTCATGGAGGCTCTCGGCGTCTATCAGGCGGCTTCCGAGATTCAAGGCACGACCCTCGAACGCAAGCAGGTGCGCTACGGCCTCTCCGGCGAGGCGGCAGGTTCGGCCATTTCCTCGCTGATTGGTGGATTCACCACCACCGCGTACCCGCAAAATGTCGGCCTGCTCAACCTGACCGGCGAAGGCAAGCTGCGCACGCGCACGCCTGTGATCATCGCCGCCATTCTGTTGCTGATTCTGGGCTTCGTGCCAAAGGCAGGCGCGCTGCTGTCCGTCATTCCCTCGGCAGTCGTCGGAGGCATCTTCCTGCCGGCTGCGGCCAGCCTGATCGTGACTGGTCTGCGAGCCTTGCGCAAGGTCGCTGATGACGAGCGCCGTCAAACGGTCATCGGCATGTCTCTGCTGCTCGGCATCGCCCTGCCCAAGGCGCTCTCCGGCCTGACCGGCGGCGCAAGCGTGTTCTTTGGCAACAACATCATGGTCGGTGTATTCAGTGCCATCATTCTCAATGCGCTGTTCGTCGCTCTTCCGGATTTGGTGGCGAAGCATCGTGCGCCGGCGTCCGTGGATGTTCCAGCAGCCGATCCGGCGGATGGGACTGGCGCTGCGGCGCACGATGAACGATAATGCTGGTTGATATTGGATATTGACAGGAGCGATGCAATGACTGATGTGATGGATGACGCGCGTCGTATCAAGCGCGGGATTCTGGATTTTATCCATACCTATGACTGTGAGCAGGCCCCGGAAGAGGCGTTTGGTGCGTTGGCGCGCGACGTGTTCATCTATCAGTACACGTATGATCTGCCGTACCGTCGTTACTGCGCGGCTAAACGCGTCACCCCCGCAACGCTCAAGGATTGGCGGGAGATTCCGCCGATGCCGGTGGACGGGTTCAAGCACCTTGACCTTTCGACCATACCGACCGAGCAGTGCAAAGCCGTATTCATGACGAGCGGAACCACGCATGGCGGCAAGATGCGTGGGCGCAACTTCCACCCTGATCTTGAGGTGTGGGATGAATCGATGATTGTGCCGTTCCGTCATTTCATCATGCCGGATCGAGAGCGTATCCGCATCGCCGTGATTTCGCCGGCGTGGGACATGAACCAGAACTCCTCACTGTCGCGGTATCTCACCAAGGCCGTGGAACTCTGCGGCAGCGAAGGCAGCGGCGTGTTCTTCGATGAACATGGGCTCAAATTCGATGGCATCATCGATTTCCTCAATCGTGCGGTGTCCGACGGTGAACCGGTGATGCTGATGGGTGTCTCGTCATCCTACCTGTATCTGCTCGATTACCTGCATGAGCATGATCTGACGTTCGCGCTGGCCCCCGATAGCCGCTTGTTCGACACTGGCGGCTTCAAGAGCACTAAGCGTGACATCACCGAAGACCAGATGCTTGATGAGCTGGAACAGACACTGGGGGTGCCGCGCCACCACTGCGTCAACATGTATGGCATGACCGAGTTGAGCTCGCAGATCTATGACCAAAATATTCTGTCGTGGTATACGGATGGCACCAGCAACTATCTCAAGGCGAACCCCGCTTGGGTGCGCACGGTCTTCCTTGATCCGGAAACGCTGACTCCCGTCAAGGATGGGGAGGTCGGTGTGATAGCCCATTACGACCTTGCCAATTGGAATTCCTGCATCGGTATTCTGACCGAGGATCTTGGCTACCGGACTCCGGGCGGATTCCTGCTGCAGGGCCGGGCGAAGGGAGCCGAGGCCCGTGGTTGCTCAATCGCGGTAGACGAGGTCATCAGTGCCAACAGCTGACGAATCTGTGAGTCAGGCCATTGATGTCTTCCACCTGCCCTCGGGAGCGGATGTTTCGGATTACGAAATCTATGATGTCGCCACATCGGATGGGGTGAAGCGTTTGCGCTATCCGCGACTGGATGGCCCAAAGGTGACTTCCCTTGCCAAGCAGCTTGCCGATGTTCGCAACCGCACGCTTACCGCGATGAGTGTCAACGATATTCTCGACATCGTGGCCGACGCGGCCCAACTATGGGCCGATCCGGATTTTGAGCTGCGGCGTCAGGCTGAACTGCTGATTCCCGCAATCACCGGATATGAGCCTGACATGGTGCGGATTGAGCTCAAACGGTATATGCGCCAGTTCAGGCGTCGTGAACTGCTCCGGTTCCTGGACTCCGAAATCGGTCAGCCGTCTATGCTCGACGAATTCCGGCCGAACAAGGCGGGGGGATACTCTAAATATGTGGGCCCGGCGCTCACCTATCAGGTGTTCTCCAGCAATGTGCCGGGGATTCCCGTGTGGAGCATGGCGATGACCCTGCTGGTCAAAGGCGCGATTCTTGGCAAATCTTCATTTTCCGAACCGGTGATGCCTGCGTTCTTTGCTCGCAGCATTGCGATGGTCAATTCCGACCTCGCTGATGCCATTGCGGTGGTTCCATGGAAGGGCGGCTCGCAGCAGCTCGAGGATTCAGCCATCGATGTGGCCGATGCCGTGATTGTTTACGGTTCTTCGCAGACTACCAAATTGATTGCGGGCAAAGTCGCCGGATCCAAGCCCTGTCTGGGTTACGGAGCAAAAGTCGGGTTGGCGTTCATTGGTCGAGAGGCTTTGCGCCCTGATACCTATGCCGATACCGTGCATCGTGTGGCTGTTGACATCGCCACATATGACCAGCAAAGCTGCTTGGCTCCGCAGACCGTGTTCGTGGAGACTGATGGAGCCCTCACCGCTCGTGAAGTGGCTCAGCTGCTCGGTGGCGAGCTTGAGAATCAGCAGCGCAAATATCCGCGCTCCGTATTGAGTGACGCCGAGAACGTGGCCATTCAGCGGGCGCGCACCGACGCTGAGATGAGAGCTTTGATGGGCGGGAAGGCCGCGGTGTTCGCCAGTGGCCATAGCACGGCATGGTCGGTGCTGTATCGAGAACTTGACGGTAGCGGTGCCGACGAGGATGTTGCTTCGCTGATGTCGCCGTTGAACCGCACCGTCAACGTGGTGGCGGTGCCGGATTTGTTGGACGCTGCCAGAAGATTGACTTCCTGCCGTGGCTGGCTGCAGAGCTGCGGTGTCGCTGTGGATTCGACCAGACTGTTTGGTCTTGCAGATACATTGGCCGAGGTCGGTGTGAATCGCATCTGTCCGCTCGGTGAGATGGATCGGGCGAAATCCGGCTGGCATCATGATGGGGGCTTCAATCTCATCGATCTGTTGCGCGCGGTGGATGTCGAACGCGGCAGCGACGCGTACGGCGATTCGTTCGATATGGATATGGAATAGGCCTGTGCTGTTGCGGGCAGCAGGGGCTGGTAGCGGGGCGAAAGGCAAGGGTAATGACAGAGCAAAGCGATATGGCACGGCGTCCAATGGTGAATCTGGATGGCAGAACAGCGATCATCACCGGTTCCGGCAAGGGCATAGGAGCGGCCGTGGCGAAATGCCTGGCATCGCACGGAGCCGCTGTCGTCATCAATTACGTACATGACGCCGCCAGCGCGCAGCGCACTGTTGAAGACATCCACTCGCTGGGAGGCTTGGCTATAGCTGTACAGGCGGATGTTTGCGATGAATCGCAATCTTCCAAGCTGGTGGGTGCCGCTGTCGACTCATTCGGCGGCGTGGACATCTTAGTGAATAATGCTTTCGGACGCTTCTCCTTTGACCCGCGTCGCCGTTCCACTTTTGCTGGAGGCGATTGGGATGAGTTTAGCGCACAGATCGAGGGATGCCTGCATGGTGCATATCTGATGTGCTCACATGTGGTGCCGCTGATGCGAGCCCAGACCTCCGGGCGTATCATCAACATCTCCAGCAATCTGGTCGATTCGCCCATCGTGCCCTACCATTCGTATATCACTGCCAAAGGCGGCTTGGTCGGCATGACCCGCTCTCTGGCCCAGGAGCTGGGCGGCTTCGGCATTACCGTTAATGCCATTGCCGCAGGTTTGACGGCCGGAACCGCATCCAGCGCAGCCACCACCGAGGATGTTCGTGAACGAATCATTGCCATGACGCCTCTTGGCCGCCTTGCCCGTCCCGATGACATCGCCGGAGGGGTCGCGTTGTTGGCGTCCGACATGGCCGGCTTCATTACCGGGCAATGTCTGCACGTCGATGGTGGTTTGACCATGCGCTGAGGCGCAGGGGCGGTGTGCTGACGCGCTATGGTTGTCGCATCCGGTTGGTGCAATAGAATGCAGCAAGAGTAAAGGCGCCAATTGGCGTGCGGGCATGCGAACGGAGGTAACCATGTTGCTCAAGGCCGTGTTTTGGGATTTGGATGGAACGCTTATCGATTCGGAACCGCTTTGGCATGACGGCGAAATCGAAATCGCGCACAACAATGGCGGCGAGTGGAACGAGGACCTCGGTTGGGCGTGCTCCGGTACTCCGGTGGCTCACGTGGCAGAGGTCATGATTGCGCATGGCTGCACATTGAGCGTTCCCGAAATCGACAAGCAGCTCAAGGATTATGTGTTCAAGGCGGAGGTCGAACGTCTGCCGTGGATTCCTGGTGTGCAAGACGTGTTGCGCTCGCTCAATGAGGCCGGCATCCCATCCATGCTGGTCACTACTTCGCCGCGCCGTATGGCGGAGAACATCATGAAGCAGTCCGAGGGACTGTTCGCCGGCTACGTCTGTGGCGACGATCCGTACGAACACAAGCCGAACCCCGCGCCCTACCTGGCCGCAGCCGACAAGCTTGGCATCGCCCGTGAAGACATGGCCAAGTGCGTGGTGCTCGAGGATTCTTCGGTTGGACTTCAGGCCGGTGCGGCATCGGGCGCGACTCTGATTGCGCAGACCGGCTGGATTCGCACGGATACTTCCGGCCTGGGCCAGTTCGCGTCCATCGAATCGTATGACGGTATCGATGCGGCCGCGCTGGACGGTTTCGTGCGCCAGCGTCTTGGTGAGTAATTGATTACATCACCGCGCATGCAGTTCTCCTCATGAGCGGTGGAATGTGTTGACGATATACCAGCGAAGCACGCCATATTTGTAAAGAAGATGGCAGTAATGGCTGCTATGAGGTTCCGGTGGCCCCCTCTTGTATCGGGGCGACTGGTAGAGTGGTTGACGGTTTTCAGACGAATGTCTGGTTATTGGACAGATTGTTCACACATATAGACGTATAGGACTCATAGGAATCACATGGGCTTCGTTAATTTCATCCTCGAACTGCTGAAGGATCCGCGTGCCGCGATTGCCGGTTGGATTGCCATGGGCGTGGCGCCGACCCTCGGATTCATCTTCCTCATCGTATTCATCGAAACGGGCGTGGTGTTCTTCCCGTTCCTGCCCGGTGATTCGCTGTTGTTCGCGGCCGGCGTGTTCGCAGCCCCGGATGCTGCGACCGGCAAGGCCGCGCTGCCGCTGTTCTGGTTGCTGCCGGTGGTTTGGTGCGCGCCGATTATCGGCGACCAGTGCAACTACTTCATCGGTCATTTCTTTGGCCGCCGTATCATCCAGTCCGGCAAGGTGAAGGCCTTGACCCCGGAGCGTTTGGCCAAAACCGAGCACATGATTGAGAAGTGGGGCCCGCTGGCTGTGTTCCTGGGCCGCTTCTTCCCGTTCATTCGTACGTTCATGCCGTTCATTTCCGGTATTTCCGGTATGCGTTGGAGCCGTTTCACGCCGTTCTCAGTGCTCGGCGGCCTGTGCTGGTCCACGCTGTTCACGTTGCTGGGCTACTTCTTCGGCAACATTCCGGCCGTGCAGGATCACTTCGAGCTGGTGATCGTGCTGATTCTGCTGGTCTCGCTCGCCCCGACCATCATCGGTCTGTTCAAGGCCAAGTTCGGCAAGAAGAAGCCAGCCAAGGTGACCGATGCTCAGCTGGACGTCATGGAAGACGGCATCAAGAACCTCGATAAGTGATCAAGAAATGTAGATTACCGCATAAGGAATCGTCGTGAAAAATGAAGGCCCTGACCGTGCATATGAGGTCAGGGCCTTTTGCATGAGATGGGCGTGAAGCAGCACCGTGGTTATCCACATTTGTCGTGGACGACATGCCGGGGTGTGGATAACTCGGCAAGCTAGAACCACAATGGTCGATTCGTGTTGAGCATTGAACTCGGACACGTTTCAATCGGCTTATGAATAGCAATACCTCACCCCGCGTGGCGCGTAGGATCACCTCGCCAGCGGTAGCACCTCCGGGCATTCCGCTGCCCACGGACGATGCGCCGATTCCAGCGCATCGCTACTACACTCCGCCGCCCAGGCCGTTGGCCTCATGCGAACGGCAGAGATCGGGCGAGGCTCCGGCACTCGCCCTAACTACAGACACCAGCTTTCATAACATTGTGACGATGACGTCAGGCCATGGAGGCGTGGGGTTGAGTGTCATGGCTTCCATGCTTGCATGGACATTGGCGAGACGTGAACACAGCTGCGTTCTCATAGACGCTGATTTCGTGGCCGGATGCCTTGATCTGCTACTTGGTGTAGAACGAGAGCCGGGCTTACGGTTCAGCCAAGTCGACGCGCCCCTCGGCCGTATCGAGGGTGAGGCGATGAACCATGAGCTGATGACGTGGGAAGGTGTGCGAGTACTTCCCTACGATCCTTGGAGCGCGCGCCAGCCTGACTGGTGGGAAGTTCAAGCGGCCATCCGGGCTTTGGCGGAAGCGAACGACGTCGTCATCGTGGACGCCGGGCAAGGGGGACTCATTGAGACCGTGCCCGATTTACGCAGTGGCATGCAGGTGATTGCCGCGGAATTGTCGGTAATGGGATTGGCTAGGGCCAAAGCGCACCGGTCCAGACTGGATTCTTGGGGCTGTGAAGCGCCACATATCGTCGGCGTGGAACCACGTGGCGCTCCACGTGGGAGAGGGCACGTGGGTATTGGCGAGGCGCAGGACTACTTGACTGCCACGGTATTGGGTCCTGTCAAGCCAAGTGTCAATCTGTGCGGAGACGTACTGGAAGGCCTCGGCATCAGATCGGTGACCAAAGGCAGTCGCAAAGCCATGAACTTGCTTGCCGATCTCGTAGAACAGGCCATTCGCTCGGTTTCGGGAACTTCTCACAAGGACCAGTGATGCTATGGCTGCCGTAATCACTCGGGCTGATGAGCCCGGCGCAGTGCCCAGAACTGTGTTCTTCGGTCTATTGAATGATGTGGCATCCGACCCGCAGGTTACCGATTTGGCGGTGACCTGTGATGGCCGCGTTTGGGCGGACCGCGGCAATGGCATGCGCGAAACAGTATTGCATGTGCCGTTCCGCTCGCCGCAAGTAGTTCGAGAATACGCCGTCCAACTGTGCGCGCAGCTTGGGCGCAGACTGGATGATGCCTGCCCGATAGCGGACGCCGCCAGTCCAGATGGCATCCGCGTGCATGCGGTGATTGCCCCATTGGTGCCACAAGGTGCCGCGATTTCCATACGATTCCCTGACCGAACCATGGCATCGCTACAGCACCTGAGCAAATTAGGCGTATTCCCGGCTGCTTGGCTGCCGACGTTCGTGGGATTGGTGCGCAAACATGCCACAGTGCTAATTACCGGCGGAACCGGCGTGGGCAAGACCACCTTGCTCAAGGCGCTGCTGGCGCAATGCGACGTGAACGAGCGCATCGTCACCGTAGAGGAAGTTCGTGAACTGGGGGAACTGGGACGCGGCGATCATGTCTCGTTGGTAACACGCGAGGCGAATGTGGAGGGCGTCGGAGCCATAAGCCTGGCGGACTTGGTCAAAGCGACATTGCGAATGCGCCCCGACCGCGTGGTGCTGGGCGAATGCCGTGGTGCGGAAATCGTTGACCTACTGCGCGCGTTCAATTCCGGTCACCACGGCGGCATGACCACCGTGCATGCGGACGGCGTGGACCGAGTGCCGTCCAGGTTGATTTCGCTTGGATTGCTTGCCGGAGTCAGTCCACAGGCGTTGGCCATGCTGGCGGCAGGTGCTTTCGACGCGGTGGTGCATTTGGAGCGAGTGAACGGACAGCGGCGTATCACGCAGATCGGCGAACTGCGCGTAGCACATGGTGAACTGGCAGGAACACCGCTGGCGGTATGGAATGGCCGCCATCCTGCTCGGTATGCCGCCGAATGGGGGCACTTCATTGAACGATGGGGCATCGTTCCCGGGCCGAATGGTGGTGGGTGATGATGTGGTGTGCTGTTCTGGCGGCGCTCGCCGTGCTGATATGGCCGGGGAACAAGTCCGGGAGGCTGTACCGGCTGGCTTACCGCGGGCGCGCGGTCGATTCCGCAGCCATAAACGAACCTCGATATGCCGACTCACCTCGCGTGGGCGTTGCGCAGGTGATTACGTCCGCCATCGCGCGATTGCGAGGTGGCGGCACATTGGTTGAAGCATTCGAGGAACAATCCAGCAGACGCTTCGCCACTCATCGCATTACTGTGGAACGGCTCATAACGGTGTTCGAACAGCGGCGTCTGCCCGACGAATCACCAGCGCAGGTACTTGAAGCTGCACGCGGGGTCGCCGCCGCAGCGGTTTTGAGCGATGAGCTCGGTTGCCAAGCGGTGCCATGTCTGGAAGCGGTATTGACTGCTTATCGGCAGATGAGGCTGATGCAGAACCTGCGATCGCAAGCATGTGCCGTGCCTAAAGCCACTGTGGGGCTGCTGAGCGCGCTTCCGGCCGTCACTGTGGCATTGGGCGAGCTTCTGGGAGCTAGACCATTGGCGTTCTTGATTGGATCGCCGCGCGGTGTGGTCTGCCTGACATTGGGAGGATGTTGTTATGCTGCCGGCTTGGCATGGATGCGGGCACTGTTGAAAGGCAGCGGATTATGAGTACGGTGTGGGTACACGCCGCGGCAGGCTGTGCGGTGATTGCTAGTTGGCTGTATAAGGTTCCGGTTCGTCATGACAGCCGCTTGCCGTGTGAGGAGCCGGCTGTAGCGCATGATTGCGGGTCGTCATGGACCATACTCATATTGCGCATGTTGCAGGTGTCATTGCGGCAAGGCTCTTCGATTCCCCGGGCGCTTGACATGGTGGGCAAAGCCGTCGGCGACGACTGCGGTGCTCGCATGAGCGAGGTCGGGAGCTCCCTGACCAGAGGGGTTCCCTGGGCTGATGCGTGGCATGCCGCTATGGCTGTTCAGCATGAGGGTGCGTCAGCTGATAGTCCATCCGGGGAAGATACGAATACCACGCAACGAGATCTTGGACTGCTGCAATCGGCTTTGGAATCGTCATGGACGCATGGCGATATGCCTGGTGTGCGCCTCGAATCCGCCATTGAACAGCTGGACCGTGACGAGCGTGCTGCTATCGAACGGAATGCCGCGAAGCTGTCGGTAAAGCTACTGATGCCTACAGGGCTATGTTTTCTGCCGGCATTCGTGCTGGTAGGAGTCATTCCGGCGATTGCGTCCTTCATGATGTGAATATAGGCGTGAACCGAGTGCGCTTAGGCTGAATCTTGTTGTATTGCTCGGTATTGCACTTGGCTGCGTTTGGTTATCCACATTTGTGGTGGACGACACGTCGAGGTGTGGATAACTCGGCAAGCTAGAACCACATCCCCCGTTTTTCCTGGTGCATGAAGCGTTGATAGTCCACAGTGGTATGCACCCCGCGTCAACCCGGCGCGGGGGCCAACCACTCACACACGCATGGGGAAGGTGCGAAGCCACTGCGCAGCTTCCCCTCCTTACCGAAAGGAACGCCAATGAATACCCCTATCCCCGTCATCGTCGACGGGCAGGCCGGCATCTTCGCACACAGCAAGGCTCGTGTGGCCACGCTGAACGCCAAGGCAAAAGAACGGCTATGCCTCATGGACGCACGCTTCCGCACCCTCATGGCTGAGCCCGAAGAAGGCGCAGCCACTGCGGAATACGCAGTCGTACTCGTTGCGGCTACAGGCTTTGCGGCAGTGCTGGTCGCCATCCTGAAATCGGACGCCATCAAGACGTTGCTGACCAACATCATCAAACAGGCTCTGAAAGTCGGGTGACAGCCATGAAGACCATGAGATGCCGGTGGAGGCTCGCCAGACTGCCGCCAGACCTATGCACAGGATCGGCCACCGCCGAATTCGCGATCGTATTGCCCAGCGTTATCGCCATCGCCGGGCTGATACTGGCAATAGGACGTGTGGTCATCGTTTCCATGGACTGCCAAAGTGCCGCGGCAGCGGCTGCACGCGAGTTTGTGGTTACCGGTGACGAATCATCCGCGCGCAGCATAGCTGCGGACGTTGCAGGGGGAGATCCCCGCGTCAGCATTGCCCACAACGGCCAATCGACGAGCGTGATGGTCGAATGTTCGGTACTGCCCGGCCCACTGGATGTCACTCCAACGCGGGTCACCGGCAACGCTACGGCGATAAGCCAATAACTGGTCGGCTGCTGGCTGGGCGGCCGCAATAGAAAGGAACTGCGGTGCAGGGAATGCGTTATGAGGAGGGATCGGGCACGATGGCCGGAGCCATGCTGGTTATGGCGGTGAGCATTGCGCTCGCGGTGGCGGCAAGTGTGGGCAACCTCATGATCTGCCAGAATCGAGCGCGTTCCCTCGCCGACCTTATTGCCGTTGACGCCGCGTATGCGCTGTGGCATGTGGATATCGGTGATCCATGCGCGCTTGCCGCAAACATGGCTGAAGCGAATGGCGTCACGCTGGGCTCCTGCTCCGTGCGGGATGAAGACGTGTTGGTAACCATCAAGGTGGAAACCATGGTTCCGGTGGCATCATCCGTGGAGCGGACGGCTCGGGCCGGACCGGTGAATTGTACGGAAGGAGACAATTATCACAATAATGGACCGTAAGCACTGATGCTCTGGCGGGCTTCTGGACCTTTGGTTAAGGTGAGAGCATGAGCGAGAGTGAACGCACAGAACGCCGTCGCGTGGTGGCCATGGTGGGCAATCCCACTTCCGATAAGGGCCGTGGTGCCAAGGTGGATGCGCGAGTATTGGGACTGCTGGAGGACGCCGGCCGTGCCCATAACTTCGACGTCATCGACATCACCGGCGTAAGTTTCGACGATTCCCTGAACCAGGCGCGTGAACGCGCGCACGAGTACGACTATCTGGTGGTGGTCGGCGGCGACGGCATGATCGCACTCGGTGCCAATGCCGTGGGTTGCGGCGGTAAGCCGCTGGGCATCGTGGCCATGGGCTCGGGCAACGATTTCGCTCGGGGACTTAAGCTGCCGGTCAATCGCATCGAAACCGCAGTGGAAGGTATCGTCGGCGCTATCGTGCGCGGATCACACATTGATGTGGACATGGGACGCGTGACCTCTTTGGATGGTGGCTATGCCGTGAACCCATCCACCGGCGGGGAATACGAGTACCGGGAGAACAAGTCTGCCGAGCATCCGATTGACCGGTACTATGCGGGCATGCTGTCCTGTGGTCTCGACGCGAGCATCAACGATCGTGCGAATCATTCGCATCTGCCGACCGGCACCATGCGCTACTTTGCGGCGGTGCTGGTGGAGCTGACGCATATGAAGCGTTATGGGTACCACGTCAAGGCCACGCTGGCGGACGGTACCACGGATGAACGAGACATCATCACGCCGTTGCTGACGATTGCGAATTCGCGTCATATCGGTGGCGGCATCGAGGTCTCGCCGTACTCCTGCTTCTCCGACGGGCTGTTGGACCTGGTGTGGATGAATCACGTGCCGAACTTCGGCGAATGTGCGGTGGCCATCTCGAACGCCTATAATGGCAAGCTGCTCGCCTCAAAGGTGTTCGGGTGGAAGCGCATACGCGAGATCGAAGTCACGCGGGCAGCGGAAGGAGACGAGCCACCGGTGCTGATGGCGGACGGCGAATACATCGGGCATCTGCCCTTCAGGGTGGTGGCCGAGGACTGCGCACTGCGCGTGCTGGTGCCGCCGGCCGTAGCCGCCCGTGAGGTGGACTCCCGACAGGAAGTGCTTGACGCCATCGCCCGAGACGGTCGCGACCCCGTAACCGGCCAGTTCGCCTGACCTGATTATATTGGCTCCCCTCATTAGGCTGAGCCGTAAAGCAAACAGCCCAGTGCTGTTTGTAGGCGAGGGTTCGACGATAGTCGAACCAGAAGAGAGTCAGCCGTAGGCTGTTCGCAATTGCGGACGAGCTGGCCGCGAAACGGACTGAGGGGAGTACGGGAGAGCGGTACCAGAGCCAATGGCCGTCAGACTTCAGACGACATAGCTTTCGATATGCAGCGTCTGCGCCATGACCTCTTTGATGGTTCGGTCGCTGATGTTCGGATGCGAGCGAACCAGCGAGATAAGCCCCACGATTAGCGTGAAGAATGTCTCATGGACGTTGGTGATTGGCAGACCATGCATCTGCTCGAAATCACGTACGGTGGTCTGGGCAATGTAGTCGGCAATACGGTCCGCCGCGCGGTCAATGAACTTGATATACAGTTCGGCGTTGCCATCTTGGATCATACGGTTCGAAAAGGGGCTCTCGTCGGCGATCAGGGAACGGAGCACGCGCACGATGTCGTCTAATGCCTTGTTCACGTTGCCTGTCTCGCGCGCTTGGTTCCACTGCTTCAATGTGGTGAGGATTTCGTCGATGACGTCGTCGAGTACTGCGTCGGCTACGGCTTCCTTGTCTTCGAAGTAATGGTAGAACAGTGAACGCGTCATACCGACTTCGCTTGCGATGTCGGAAACGGTGATTTTGGAGAAGCCTTTTTCCAGACACACTTTGCGCGCGGCTTGCACGATGGCGTCGCGCCGAGCATCGCCACGGGTGGGGCGTTTCTCGTCGAGGATATCGCTCATGGGTACCTCCTGACTACAACCGTTATTGACACTATGTTAATACAAAGAAAGCGGTTAATAACAATAAAAATGCGGTAACCGTTGTCAGATGAATGTCGTTGGAATATAAAGAGTTTTCCCGATTCGGCAACTATGAGCCCGGTTTATCTTGACTTTTTATCGGTTAATTCTGAGGGCAAAGGTAGGTTAGTAGCTATGGCACTTGCATTGTATCGTCGCTATCGTCCGGACACCTTCGAAGGGGTCATCGGTCAGGACCAAGTCACGGTCCCGCTGATGCGCGCCTTGGACGAAGGCAAGCTTACGCATGCCTATCTGTTCTCAGGGCCGCGAGGATGCGGTAAAACCAGCTCCGCGCGTATCCTGGCCCGTTGCGTCAACTGTGCCAAAGGGCCGACTTCCCACCCCTGCGGCGAATGCGAAAGCTGCAAGGACCTGGCCACCGGCGGTCCGGGTTCCATCGACGTGGTCGAAATCGATGCGGCCTCGCACAACGGTGTGGATGATGCTCGAGAATTGCGAGAACGCGCTGGTTTCGCCCCTGCGCGCGACCGCTATAAGATTTTCATTCTCGATGAGGCCCATATGGTCACGCAGCAGGGCTTCAATGCGCTGCTTAAAATCGTTGAAGAGCCGCCTGAACATGTGATGTTCATCTTCGCCACCACCGAACCAGACAAGGTGATCGGCACCATCCGTTCGCGCACCCACCACTATCCGTTCCGTCTGGTGCCGCAGGAAGTCATGGGTCCCTACCTGGAGACGATCTGCGACAAGGAAGGCATCAAGCCCGAGCCCGGTGTGCTGAAACTGGCGATGCGCGCCGGTGGCGGCTCCATGCGAGATACCCTGTCTGTGCTTGACCAGCTGATGGTTGGTTCGGTCGAAGGCGTTATCACCCATGATGCCGCTGTAGCCCTGCTCGGCTTCACGCCGGAGGCGCTGATCGGTGAGGCAGTGGATGCGGTAATCAATCACAACGGCGAAGCCCTGTACGGCGTTATCCAGAAAGTCGTGGTCGGCGGATTCGATCCGAGACGATTCGTCGAAGACCTGTTGGCTCGTGTGCGTGATCTGCTGGTGCTTACGTTGGCCGGGGACCGTGCGGAATCCGTGCTGTCTGACACGGCCGAGGCCGAGGATATGGACGACTTGCACCGTCAGGCCAAGGCGTTGGGCCTGGGAGCCCTGACCGCCATGGCAGACATCATCAACACTACGTTGGGTGCCATGACCGGAGCCATTTCTCCGCGTATGCGCTTGGAACTGCTGGCCGCGCGATTGTTGGCCGGCAGTGAATCAGGCTTTGCGACAGCCGCTCCCGCGCCAGTTGCTTCTGGTATGCCGCCTGCGGCTGCTTCTTCGACTTCGACTACGTCAGCCGCTTCCGGTGCGGGTGCCAGTGGTTTTGCCGGCTCATCGCGAGGCGGGTTTGCCGGAGCCTCACATGGCGGATTCTCCGGTGCTGCACGCAACCAGCAAGCAGCCGCGCCTCAGAGCACCGCTTCCCATGAATCTGTTGGAGGCAATGGCCCTGTCAACGGCCCTGTCAGCGACCGACCCGCGGGCTCTCCGTCTGTGCAACCTGCTGTAGCAACTGCTGCTGCCAATGCCGGGTGGGGCGCTCCCGCCGCGTCGCCGGCCGCCCCGACCCAACCGGTGGCCTCGCCTGCGGCATCGGATAATCGGTCCATCGACGAGAAGTGGGATGCAGCCGTCGCCGCTTTGCCGGAAACCATTCGTGAATATGTGTCACGAGACAAGGTGCCGACCGTAAAATTCGGTCCCAACCGTAAGGGTCTGCCTTGCCTGTCGATGACGTTCGACAAGTCGCTGAGCCAGCACGCTTTCGCCTTGGCCGTGGATAACAGCGGTAAGAAGGCGGCGGCCGTGGTGATGGATGCCGTGCGCAACGAGTTCGGTGCCAATGCAGTTATTGCACCTTCTGCGGTCGCGGCGAATGGCGAGCGAGTCGAATCCGTCAAACGTATGAGCCCGGAGCAATTGGCCAAGGTCAAGCAGCAGATTGCCATGGCCAAGGCCGGATTGGCCGCGTCGAGTTTGGGCGCGGGCCTGGGCATTCATATGGGGAGCGAGTCGAAAGCTCCGAAGCTGGCTGCAACAGGCCAAGCCGAGGATACGGACGACAGCCATCGAGCCGATCAATCCGGTGCATCCACGGCGGCGAAGAGCTGGAGTAACGATGACCCTTGGGCCAAGCCGGCCGTAAGCAACGCTTCGCCGCAATCTGCAGACGGGTTCGCACCTAACGAGCCCGCTACTACGCCTGCGCCTGAAGAACATCACAAGAAGCATGTTGCGGTTCCGGACATCAGTGATGGTGTTGATCCGTGGGCAGCTCCGGCCGCTCCTGTTGCACCCGCTGCGTCCGTTGCGTCCGCTGGACCCACTGAACAGTCCACGGGGCAGCCAGCCACTGCAGCTCCCGCTACGGCAGTTGCCGGCGCAAGCGATGATCCATGGAATCAGCCGCAATCTCAGGCTACGGCCTCGCTGGCACTGCAACCGGTCGAAGCCGACCCGTGGAACCAGCCATATCAGCAGTCTCCTCACGATGATCCGTGGAATCAGCCGCAGGGGAACCATGCTCAGGCGGCTCCGCAGCCAGGAGACGACCCGTGGAATCAGCCGCAGTCCCAGACTCCGGCTTCTTCGGTTTCTCAGACAGTGTCGGGCAATATGTCGGGCGATGACCCGTGGAATCAACCGCAGCCCGCACAGCCGACGCCGAATGCCGACCCGTGGAATAGCCAGCCGCAGCCGCAACCGCAAGTCGCGGCCGAGGACGACGAATACTCGATGAACGACCAGTCGCTCGGCGAGGCGACGGCCATGAATCTCGACGATCTGAAAAAGCTATTCGAGGTCAAAAAAGTCGAGCAATTCGCGGCAGATGATCCGAAGAACCCCAAGAACATCCAGCCTGCCAAGAAGCACTCGGATGAATAATGAGGACGAATAACGAGGAATACCCATGGCACTTGCTTATGACGGCGCAATACAGCGACTGATCGACGCTTTCGGGCGGCTGCCCGGCATCGGGCCGAAGGGCGCGCAGCGTATCGCCTTCTACATGCTGTCCGCGCCCGAAGATGAAGCGCGCGATTTGGCCGAGGCCATCGAGGAGGTCAAGGCCAAGATCCGCTTCTGTGATATTTGCGGCAACGTGTGCGAATCCAGCCCCTGCCCGGTATGCGCCGACCCGAGACGCGACCGTTCGGTGATCTGCGTGGTTGAAGAGCCCAAAGACGTGATGAGCATCGAGCGCACGCGCGAATACCGCGGCCTATACCATGTGCTCGGCGGCGCAATCAACCCAATGGCCAACGTTGGCCCTGCCGACCTGCGTATTCCCAGTCTGCTCAAACGCTTAGAAGGCGATGAGGTCAAGGAAGTGATTATGGCGCTCGACCCGAATATTGAAGGCGAGGCCACCACCAGCTACTTGACCCAGCTATTGCGACCCGTAGGTGTCAAGGTCACCCGACTTGCCAGCGGCCTGCCGGTGGGCTCCGACTTGGAGTACGCCGACGAAATCACGCTGGGCAGGGCGCTGGCCGGTCGGCGTGAGGCCTAGGCCAGCGCATCATTGGCGCTTTCGCCCTTGCGGCGCATCCACGGCCAGAATGCGCCGTGGCGGATGATGCGCGCGGCCTTGTGCCGTCGTGCCAACCAGATGATGAACAGTCCTGCCGCCAGTATGCCCAGACCAACACCAAGGGCGATATTGCGCGCGTCAAGCACGTCATTCGGCTCGGGGGCCGGCATCGGAATCGCCACTCGGTGCCCGGAGATAAGCAGTCGGTGCGTGTTCACGCCGTATGGCGTACAGGTCATCAAGGTGACACGGTCCTCACCCGGCACAATCTTGAGCTTCGACGTGTCATCCGGCAAAATCACTGAAATGCGGTCCACTTTGTAGCCCAAAGTTTCGCCCATGACTTCGATGTAGAAGAAGTCGCCCTCTTTCACCTCGTCCAAACGGGTGAACATCAGCGCTTCAACCAACCCGCGGTGCCCGGTAATGACCGAATGGGTGGACTTACCTCCCACCGGCAGCGACGTGCCGTACAAGTGGCCGGCGCCAGAAGCCAGTGCTTCCTCGGAAGTGCCGTGATAAATCGGCAGATTGATGGACTGTTTGGGCACCTTGATTGTGCCCATCACGCCGTTTCCGGTACTAAGCAGTGACTGGTATTCCTTGTCTTTCTTTGAGGCGGAATCCTCGCCGCTGGCTTGGGATCCTCCTTGGGCGGCGGAGAACGGATCGACGGCTTCACCCAAGATGGGCTGGCCGGATTCAGCGAGTTTCTTGTTGTATGTGCGGGCCGCCGTGAGCTTGTCTTCCGCCTGCGGGTAAGGCCAGCCGGCTACTTCTTTGGCTGTGGTGGCGGTGGTGGCGGCCAAGTTGCGGTCGGACTCGAATTGCAACGCTAGCGGGAAGCAGGCCACGGCGATTGCGGCGATCAGCAACACAATGGTGATGATGCGCATCGCCCACAGGTTGCGTTGCAGGCGTCGGCGCTCGGCCACGAGATCGCTGATATCGATGACTTCGTCAAATGGTGTTGGAGCGAATGCTGCGGGCTCGGGACACGCTGAGGAAACGTTGTCATTTGCAGATGTGTCATCCGGCATGGCCACGTTGTTTTCCCGCATTTCCTGTGAGGCACGGTTACTCGTCGAACGTCGATGCAGCAATGCCATAGTCGCCTGTTCCTTCGCTTGATCTGCTCATGATTTGCTTATACAAGACGGCCGGCCCGTCTTAGTCGTGGTTGGCATAGGTGCTGCCGCAAATGGCAACGCTGCACGTGCCACACTGCGAGACGTTACTCCGCACCAAGCCTTTCATGCAACATGCCGACGAGGGCCATAGGGGGCAATGTAGGGGGCATAAGAAGTCCGAAAAATGCGATATGAACAACGTTGCTACGGCTGTAAGTGATGTGGCTTACTTTGGGCAAGCCGTTGAGATGCAAGGGACTGCAAAGGATTGCAAAGTATGGCAACATGATAAGCCGCGGTGCCGGCAATATTTGACAGAGCTTTCAAATAGGGGGGTATGAATGCATAAAGAGGGAATATATTGCCCCGATAAAAATCAGTTCATATCATTACGTTCTAAGACTGCAGTGAGAACGAGCCCAACCAGACACTTCAGCGACCCGTCGATAGCTTGTGCGGTACTGCACGCGACCCCGGAGAAACTCCTGAATGATTTCGAAACCTTTGGCTTGCTGTTTGAGTCCATGTGTATTCGCGACCTGCGTGTGTATGCTGATGCGCTTGGCGTAGGTGTGTTCCATTATCGGGATAAGACGGGATTGGAATCTGATGCGGTCATTGGCCTGCATGATGGACGATGGGCTCTCATTAAGGTCAAGCTCGGAGAAAAGCAGGTTGATATTGCGGCGGCCCATTTGAAAAAGTTGGCTGACAGAATTGATCAAGATCACGAAGGCCGTCCGTCATTCTTGATGGTGCTGACCGCTATGGCTGCCGCTTATCGCCGGGACGATGGGGTATTGGTAGTGCCGTTGGCCACGCTTGCTCCGTGAGCTCGTATCGTGCGTTTGACCGATCGTTCTCAACCCAAAAGGAAAAGGCCCGGGCTGCGGAACCGGGCCTTGAAAAGGAGAGAGGAAGAAGAAGGTATTCAGTTATGGGGGTTCTGTGGAAACCTCGCCGGTTTGCTTTCGTTTGCCGGTAATTGATAGTTAACCGCTCGAATCTCAAAGGATGGATGCGGCTGCCTTAAAGAACCACCGGTGAAAACTTGAATATTTGCTGAACAACGTAGGCCATGCCCGTGTCCACATGCCGGCGCGGGATCGCGGGGTGAACGCGGCAACCTTTATAATCGTTGCGTTTGCGTAGAATATCGACCAAACAAATCTCTAAGAGAAGAACAAAAGGACAGCAGTGGCTCTCATCGTGCAGAAGTACGGCGGCTCGTCGGTCGCCGATACCGAATCGATCAAACGTGTGGCCAAGCGCGTTGTTGAGACGGAAAAGAAGGGCAACAAGGTGGCCGTGGTGGTCTCCGCCATGGGCGACACCACCGATGACCTTATCGATCAGGCGCTGAGCATCGACTCCAACCCGCCCGAGCGCGAGATGGACATGCTGATGACCGCAGGCGAGCGAATTTCCATGAGCCTGCTGGCCGTGGCCATTCACGCCGAAGGCAGCCGCGCCCACTCCTTCACCGGTCAGCAGGCCGGCTTCTTCACCGACGCCCGTTACGGCGCGGCCCACATCAAGGCCGTGAGACCGGACCGCGTGAAGAACGCGCTCTCATTGGGGGACATCGCCATCGTTGCCGGCTTCCAGGGCATCAACGCCAAGGGTGACGCCACCACGCTCGGTCGCGGTGGTTCGGACACGTCCGCCGTGGCACTCGCTGTGGCCCTTGGTGCCGACATCTGCGAGATTTACACCGACGTGGACGGCATCTTTACCGCTGATCCGCGCATCGTGCCTTCTGCCCGCCGCATTCCGTCCATCGATTATGAGTCGATTCTGGAGATGGCCTCCTGCGGCTCCAAGGTGCTGGCACTGCGCTGCGTAGAGTACGCTCAGCGTTTCAACATGCCGTTGCACGTGCGCTCTTCGTTCTCCCGTCGCCCCGGCACGCTGGTTGTGCCTGACGGCATTGACCCGCGCACGCTGCCGAACCTCGACTGAGCGCGGCTACAGCGAACAATAATCGTAAGTAATTTCAACCAAGACAAGGCAAGACATGACTGAAGAAGAAGCGAAATCCATGGGCGACCTGTTCCCTGACCTAGGCCCCGAGGCGCCGGTGATTTCCGGCATTGCCCACGACCGTTCCGAGGCGCTGGCCACCGTGCGTGGCGTGCCGAACGAGCCGGGTATGGCCGCCAAGGTGTTCACCGAGCTGGCCACCGCCGGCGTGAACGTGGACATGATCGTGCAGGCCGGCGCATCCGTTGGCACTGCGGACATCTCCTTCACCGTGCCCGAATCGGCCGTCAAGCAGGTGCAGAACACGCTGCTCGACAAGCAGGAAGTGCTGGGTTACCACTCCTTTGATGTGAACACCAACGTCGGCAAGGTAGCTGTGGTGGGTGTTGGCATGAAGACCCACGCCGGTCTGGCTGCCAAGTTCTTCCAGGCCCTGAGCGATGAGGGCATCAACGTGCTGATGATTTCCACTTCCGAGATTCGCATCGCCGCACTCGTGCCGCTCGATCAGCTCAACGATGCCGTCAAGGCGCTGCACACCGCATACGGTCTCGATGCCGATCAGATCGAAGCCGTGGTGTACGGCGGTACTGGCCGCTGAGCCACTGAGCTGCGTTTTTTGCGGTATATACGACGAAAGCCCTCCTCACGGAGGGCTTTTGCGATTTTAACGAGTTTCAACTACTTCTTGGTGATGTAGCCGAGAGCCTTAAGCATTTCGGCGCATTCAAGGGCACCGCCGGCTGCACCGCGCAGAGTGTTGTGGGCCAGACCCACGAACTTCCAGTCAAAGATGGAGTCCTCGCGCAGACGGCCGATGGAGACGCCCATGCCACCCTCGTAATCCACATCGAGCTTGACCTGCGGGCGGTCATCCTCGGTGAGGTACTGGATGAAGTGCTTTGGTGCGTGCGGCAGCTCCAGCTCGGAAGCCTTGGACGTGTAGTTCACCAGACGGTCGATAAGCTCTTCCTTGGTGGTCTTCTTGCCGAAGTTCAGGAACACGGTGGCGGTGTGGCCGTTGAGCACGGGCACGCGGATGCACTGGGAAGTGATCTTGAGGTCGCCGTCGAACGGCACGATCTTGCCCTTCTCGGCGTCCACATGACCGAACACCTTGAGCGGTTCCTTCTCGGACTTCGCTTCTTCACCGGAGATGAACGGGATGATGTTGCCCACCATCTCAGGCCAATCCTTGAAGGTCTTGCCTGCGCCGGAAATCGCCTGATAGGTGCTCACAACCACCTCACGCGGTTCAAATTCCTTCCACGCGGCCAGTGCCGGTGTGTAGGCCTGAATCGAGCAGTTCGGCTTGACGGCGATGAAACCACGAGTAGTGCCCAGGCGCTTGCGCTGGTGCTCGATCACCTCGAAGTGCTCCGGGTTGATCTCCGGCACCACCATCGGCACGTCCGGGGTCCAGCGGTGGGCGCTGTTGTTGGAGACCACCGGGGTCTCGGTCTTGGCATAACGCTCTTCGATGGCGCGAATCTGGTCCTTCGGCATGTTTACCGCGGAGAACATGAAGTCCACGTTCGCGGCCACGGACTCGGCGTCGTCGCCGTCCGCGACCACCATGTGCTTGGCGTATTCGGGCATCGGCGTTTCCATCTTCCAACGGTCTCCGACCGCCTCGGCATACGTCTTGCCGGCGCTGTGCGCGGAAGCGGCAAGGGTGACCACCTCGAACCACGGGTGATTCTCAAGCAGCGTGATAAAACGCTGACCGACCATACCGGTGGCACCAAGGATGCCGACCTTTATCTTTTCGGGCATGATGACCTCTATGACCTTCGGGTTTCGATGGGCTGATACGTTCAAGCGACCGTCTTGCAATGGCCGCAAACACACGGTAATTGTACGAAACATGCAGAACAACAGTGGCCGTCTTCCCATATGGTGGCTCGGCGGCGCACCCCATGGCGTACCCCGCGCCGCGCAGCCCGATATCCTCTCCATAACTGGCAAAGTGACTAGCGAAGAGACGGCAGTGTTCTACACTGGTAGCCATGTCTATCGCATCAGTAGAGGCGCAAAAGCAACTCGATCGTATCGTGGCCCTCGGCTACCCGGACGTGGCGGATATGAGTGCCGCCGCATTCCGCGCGCTTGCCGAGCCGCTCATCGGCGCGCTCGAGCATTCCGATCTCGGCTCGAACATCCTACTGGTGCCTACGCGCGAGCTAGTCTCGCCCGAATCGCTGATTGCGCGAACCTCCATCAACCGCATGGCCGGCTTTACCACCATGCCTCCGCGAGACATCGCCAGCTTCCTGCCTCAAGACGGCTTCATGCCGCCGGAAGGCCCGTTCTATCTGGTCGTCAATCCACACACCGGCACGTGCTATATCAATCGCGAGCCGGATGTGGCCCGCAAGCTTATCGACTCCGATGAGCGCCTGCCGCTCACCCTCGAGGAAGGCTTGGCTATCGCCACCCAGCATCCGGAGTGGCTGCTGGAAAAGAACGGCTTCAATCTGCTCGGCTCACGCTCCGCAGACGGCCGTGTGCCGAGCATCTGGATGAGCCAGAACGCACCGCGACTGGGAGCCGTCTGGCCCAATTCCCGCCATACCTGGCTGGGCAACGCGTATTGCACGGCCCGTCGCGGGGTGAGCCTGTTTAAGTAGGTTTAGCGCGCGGCCTTGATCAGCGAACGGATGATGGCTATAAAGCCAAGGCTCATCGCGCCGGCCACCACGGCGAACACCTGCGGGCGGCGCAGCTCGTTGCGTGCGCTGACCGCTCCGGTAACGCAATGATCCTCGAACCAGACGCGCAGCTCGTTGCTGGAGTAGCGGCCGACCAGATTACCCCATGTGAGCATGCGGGTCACATAGCCCGCCGGATTGCTCTCATGGAATTCAAACAGGCGAATGCCGCGGTACCGCGACTTGGGACCATAGCATTCGAACCCGCACGTGGGTGCATAGCCCAGATCGATATCATGCACATGACCAACGAAAGAGTTCTTATGGTCATGCCCGCAGAACAGCGCGAAATAGCCGCCAGCATCGCGCAAGGCATCCACCTCGCCCACATTCTCGTCCGCGCAGCCGATTGCCTCGCCGAGCCGCGAGCCGGGGCGGCAGACCTCATGGTTGAGCACATAGCAACGCCCGGCGTGCGTGCGCGCGCCTTCCACGGCGTTCGGCGTCCATGCGGGCACTTCCTTCAGACAATCGTAGAATTCCTGCGGCGGAATGTGCTGGAAGGCGATGGCCGGCACGGGCTTGCCGTCGCCATTGCGCTCGCCCAACTCGGTTTGGACGGACCCCAGCCATTCGATGGCCTTGGGGGTGGGGGTGCCGTACCCGTCGGCGTCGGCCAGGTCAAGTCCTCGCGGATTGACCACATACGCCGGGTATTGGGCGTCGTTTTCTTCGGGTTTGCCGGCATAATCGCCTGAATTGACCATCATAACGGACATGGCCACGCGGCCGGAACCATCGGAGGACTCGACGGGCAGCGCGAACGTGCCGGGCTCGAGACTGTCGTCGGGGTTCAGGCAGCCGGGGTATTCGCGGTAGATGTCATCCTGTTCGTCGGCCAGAATGCCGCATTGGAAGTCGTGGTTGCCGTAGGTGGCGGCAAAGGGCACGCCGGCCTCGACGACCGGACCAAGGAAACCGGAGAACGTGCGGCGGACCTTTTCGCGGGTCTCATTCATGAGTTCGTCGAGGGTCGCCGGCGTCTCGTGTGCGGGGCTGGCCTTGCCGGATTGCGTTGAATATACGAGGGTGGAAACCGTCTCGGGTGTGGGGCTGGTCTCAACGGAATCGCCTACTTCGGAAGTCGTGATCACGTCGGTCGAATCGGCGCCGGCAGCGGCGACGGCGTTCGTCACGGTATCGGGGTCAAGCAGCGCGGCTGGTACAGGCTTGCCGGCTTCGGTGAGACGATCGGCCACGCGATCGGATACTTTGCGAATTACGGGGTGACGCTTGATCCCGCGGATTTTGGCCTCGATCTCGGTGACCGCGCGCACGCGAGCGCCCGGCTCCTCGCCGCGGCGGCGCAGGAACGTGTCGATGTAGGCGGGATCATAGCCGCGGATCTGGTCGCCGGTGAACACCACAAGATCCGGATCGGCTTCGCGGATGGCTTCGCGGATGAGGCGGATGGTGTCGGGCAACACATCGGGGCCGTCCTGTACGTCGGCCATTTGCAGCACGCGGAAGCTGCCGTCTTCGCGGAATCGCAAGCTCGTCATAGCTCTTCAGTCTATGTTGCCGGGCGGCGGATCGCCCGCGCGTTCACAGGACTGGCACAGCAAGGGACGGGGCAGGGCGGGGTGCCGCAGCCGTGTTGTTGCTTGATGGTGCCGCGATTTTGTCATGCAGCGTCGGTGGAGATCCAGACAGCGTCCCTATGCTGACGTTCTGAGACCATTGGCGTCGTTACTGATTCATGGAATGGCCCGGCGCCGACGCTCAAAGAGGCTAGCGTCGGCGGTGGGCCAATATTTGTCGCGTTGCCGATGGTTGTGGGCCTCGTAGCGTCGGTAGTGTGCCATAGCCTGGCAATTTGCCGACGATAAGCTTTCCCAGAGTCGGTATTTCGCCATAAGTTGGTCCGCTGACGACGCTGAGCAGTTTGGCTGTCGGTGCAGTACCAATATTTGGCCCGCCGCCGACGTATGGAGGGCCATCTGGTGGGGTATCGCAGGCGGGGTGTTGTGCCGGAGTCAAAGCGTGGCCCGGCGCCGACGCTGAGTGCCCTCATATCAGCCAGGTGCATAAGCAAATGCCACGATACGGCATTTCCCGCGGGTTTGCCCGAACCGGCCTGTAGGATGTTACGTGCGTATTGACAAATCCGCGTGGCCCGGCACCGCCCTGGCACAACGCCGCAGTCGCGTCCGCAAGAGGGCCCGCGCAATAACCAGTAAAGGAGGAACAATGGGTCAGGATCAATCATCCGTTTTTGATCTCGCAGCGGTAGCCGCAGCGTCCAATGGGGGGAACAACGACCCGCTGCTGCCTCCGGCGCGATTCATCGGCGATCCGCAGAAGCCGAGTCGTATGCCGTACAACAAGTACGCCTCATACAGCGAGCAGATCCCGTTTGATTACCCGGAGCGCACGTGGCCGGGCAAGCGACTGCGCCGCGCGCCGCGCTGGTGCTCCGTCGATCTTCGCGACGGCAATCAGGCCCTCGTCAACCCGATGGATTCCGAACGCAAGCTGCGTTTCTGGAACCTGCTCGTCTCCATGGGATTCAAGGAGATCGAGGTGGGCTTCCCGTCCGCTTCCGAGACCGATTTCGACTTCATCCGCATGCTCATCGAGCGTGAGCTTATCCCGGACGACGTGACCATCGTGGTGCTCACCCAATGCCGCGAGCACCTCATCCGCCGCACATACGAGGCGCTTAAGGGTGCCAAGCGCGCTATCGTGCACTTCTACAACTCCGTGTCTGTGCTGCAGCGCGAGGTCGTGTTCCGCAAGAACAAGGAAGAGATCAAGAAGCTCGCCACCGACGCCGCCGAACTGTGCAAGGACCTCGAGAACGAGGCCAAGGGCATCGACCTGTACTATGAGTACTCGCCGGAATCCTTCACCGGCACCGAGCCGGAGTACGCCGTCGAGGTGTGCAACGCCGTGATCGGTGTTATCAAGCCGACTCCCGAGCACCCGATGATCATCAATCTGCCCGCCACCGTGGAAATGACCACACCGAACGTGTTCGCCGACGAAGTGGAGTACGTCTCCACCCACCTCGACGACCGTGACTCCGTGGTGCTCTCCCTGCACCCGCACAACGACGAAGGCATGGGCGTGGCTGCCACCGAGCTGGCCGTGTTGGCCGGCGCCGACCGCGTGGAAGGCTGCCTGCTGGGCAACGGCGAGCGTACCGGCAACGTCGACTTGGTCACGCTGGGCCTCAACTGGCTCACCCAAGGCATCGACCCGCAGCTTGACCTGTCCAACGTGCCCGAGATCCGCAAGACGGTCGAATACTGCAACCAGATCAAGATCTCCGAGCGTCACCCGTACGCCGGCAACTTCGTGTTCACCGCGTTCTCCGGTTCGCATCAGGACGCCATCAAGAAGGGTCTCGAGGCTCGTCAGGTGGCCGCCGAGCGCGCTGGCGCTGATCTTGACAGCTTCGTGTGGCTCGTGCCGTACCTGCCGATCGACCCGAAGGACATCGGCCGCACGTACGAGGCCATCATTCGCGTCAATTCGCAGTCCGGCAAGGGCGGCATGGCCTACCTGCTCAAGACCAACCACAATCTTGACCTGCCCAAGCGTCTGCAGATCGAATTCGACAAGATCGTGCAGAACTACGCTGACACGACCAAGAAGGAAGTCAAGGACGGGGATATCTGGCGTCTGTTCAAGGACGAGTATCTGCCGGTCGAACAGTCCGGCATGACCGCGGCCGGTGTGATCGTGGGCGATACGCATGATGCCTCGCTTGAGCCGTGGGGTCGGCTGAAGCTGCTCAAGGTGGCCGTCAGCTCCGGGGAGGATGGTTCCGATACCGTGCTCAAGGCCCGCCTGCTCGACCGCGGCGTGAACGTCGGGGACGATGAGCCCGTGGAGCGCGAGGCGTCCGGCATAGGCAACGGTCCGATCGCCGCTTTCCTCAACGCCATCTCGAACTTCGGCGTGGAAGCCTCGATTATGGATTACGTGGAGCACACCATGTCCGTCGGTACCGACGCCATGGCAGCCTCGTACGTGGAATGCCAGATCGGCGAGGCCGATGACGCGCAGATCGTGTGGGGCGTAGGCATCGACTCGTCGATTACCACCAGCGCCCTGAAGGCGATCATCTCCGCCATCAACCGTTCTCAGCGTCAGCGCTGAGCGCTAACAGAGCAAAACGAAGCTCCCTCTGATCGCATCAGAGGGAGCTTCGTTGTCTGTGTCTACTTACTACTTGACGCCGTTGGTGTCGGTGTTCCCGCCGGTGCCTCCGGAATTACCCATTATCGTTACCGTTGGTTCTCGTTGTCACCGCCGGGATTGTTGCCGTCGTTGCCATCTCCGTCGGTAGTGGTGCCGGGATAATTCGGGCACTCGGTGGAATAGCTCGGATTGGCGAGGCACTGCTGGGCGAACTCCTGGGCCTGCTGTCGCTTCTTGGCTTCCTCTTCGGCCGCCTTCTGCTGTGCGTCCTGCTCAGCCTGCTTCTGCGCATCTTCGGTGGACTGCCTGTTGGCGTTGGACTGGTTGTTGACGTAGGGTTGGACGCCGCTCTGCCCCCTGGCCAGGCCCCAAGTGCCATCGGGGCCGCCGATCTTGCCGTTGTCTTTGGCCGTCGGGAACTGCTCCACCGCCGTGCCCTGCAGGGCCTGGGCCATGAATTCCTGGAACAGGTGCGCCGGATATCCGGTGGAGGAGATGCCATATCCCGAGAAGGCCGGCACCACTTGAGGATTGCCGTTGCCATCCGGGTTCCAGATGGCCCAGACATTCATCATGCTTGGGGCGTACCCCACGAACGATGATGCCAGTTCGTCGTTGGCGGTGCCGGACTTGCCGGCGATGGGACGGCCCAGCTTGGCCGATGTGCCGGCCGCGGTGCCGTAGGTGGTCGTGCCCTGCATGGCTTTCTGCACCAGGGCGCAATCATTGGCGTCGAACACCTTGGTGCCTTCGCTGGGCGCGTTGTACATGTCCTTGTTGTGGGAGTCGAGCACTTTGGACACCATATGCAAGGTGTTCTTCACACCATTGTTGGCGATGGTCGAATGGCCCTGCGCCAAGTCCCACACGGTCAGGGCGTTGATGCCGAGCACGTTGTACATGGAGGCCTCGTCGATGTCGCCCTGGATGCCAGCCTCATGGGCGATATCGGCCGTGCGTTTCGGCGTCAGATGCTCATTGACGTTCATGAACACCGTGTTCACCGAGTTCGCGGTGGCCTGATACAGATTGATGCTGCCCCAGTTGTTCTCCAGAGCGTTATTCACCTCTTGATCCAAGCCGGTGAAGTGCTGGTGGGAATTGCCGTTGAACAACGTATCGAAGCTGACGCCGGATTGCGCGGCCCCCAGCAAAGCGAACGGCTTCATAGTCGAACCCGGTTCGAACAGGGCCTGATCGGCGTTGTTGAGCTGCTTGGACAGATAATCCGAACCGGCGTACACGGACAATACTTCACCGGTCTTCGGGTCCAGCGCTATGCCGCCGATCTGCAGGGATTCAGGCATGTCGCCCAGGCGGGTGTCGCCGATGGACTGCATGAGATCCTGCTTGCCCTTGTCGATGGTGGTGATGATCTTGTATCCGCCAGTATCCAAATCCTCTTTGGTAAAGGCCTTGGACTGCACCAGCTCGCGGCGCACCATATCCAGCAGATAACCGTTCGGCCCCGCGTATTCGTTCTGCTGCGCCACCGCGGCGGTCTGCGGGAACTTGGCATCAGTGTGCTGCTTGGCAGTGATGTAACCATCCTCCTGCATGATGTTCAGCACACGCTTGAAGCGCGATTTGGCCATATCGGCGTTATCGGCCGGATCCCACGTGGACGGTGACGGAATAATGCCGGCGATCATCGCCGCCTCAGACAGCGTCAGATCCTTGGCGTCCTTATTGAAGTATGCCTTGGCTGCTTCCTGGATACCGTAGGAGTTGCGGCCCAGATAGATGGTGTTCATGTAGTTGCACAGCACCTCGTCCTTGGACTCGGTCCGTGCGATCTTGAGGGCCATGATGGCCTCGCGCGCCTTGCCCGCATAGGATGTGGTTTCGCCCATGTAATACCGCTCGGCATACTGCTGGGTGATGGTGGAACCACCTTGGCGCGTGCCCTTGGTCACATTATTAATGAATGCGCGGGCGATGCCCTTCAGATCAAGACCTTTATCCGTGTAGAACGTACGGTTTTCGGACGCCACAATCGCATTGCCGATGTAGTCCGGCAGCCCCTCGCAAGAAATGATTGAACGATTCTGCTCCGCGTAGGAGCCGATCGCGGTGGTGCCGTCCGCGTAATACACGGTGGTTTTCTCGGCCAACGCGAACTTTTCGGGTTGCGGGACCTCAGTGGTGGTGTACAGATATGCGAATACTGCGATACCGGCCAGCACGCCCAGTCCAATCAGGGAGAAGAAGATGCCCAGCACCCATTTCAGTACACGGTGCTTGCCTTTTCCCGTGTTCTTCTTCCTGTTCGGAGCTCGATGGCTATTGGAAGCCTTGTGGCTTGCGTGGCGGGAACGGCTCTCCTGGGGCGTATAGGGGCCCTCCTGTGCGGAGTGGCCGGCTCTGCTTTGCGCGGTGCGCGGTTGCCTCAGAGCGGGGCCATTGCCTCCCGAATGTGCACGACGAGTATAAGAAGCCATGGTGTCCACCGTAACTGTTGGCCTTGAACAATCGTTTGACGTGAGCGTAACCACACGCGTTGATACCGGTATTTTTCCGGAATTCTTACAATTGGGAACGCTTCTTGATACGGCGTGAATATTGCCTGAATGCGCTGGTTGGCCTGCCGCGCGACCTGGCACGCACGTTTCGTGTCGTTGCGCTGGTCCATACGTCTCCATAGACTTATCCCCAGCCTCCACGCGGCGCTACGTCACCCAACTCCCCCAGGGCAGGAATGCAGCAAGGGTAAGTGGCCTCTGGCGGGTGCGTGGAGGTTTTCTTTATGTGCGGATTTGGCTGTGAGCTGGCACTAGCGTGGTCCCCTGTCCGGGGCGCGGCCGTACAGTCGAACGTATGAATGACGCACAGACCCCTAGAATTCGTGACCCGCATGCGGCGGTCAATCTGGTCGGCTCAGGCGCAGCGCAGCCTGACTCGTCGTCGAACGTTGTTGACCCATTGGCTGCGCTCGGCCCGGTCTCCGGTTCAGATGCATCGGCATCCACATCAGGCTCCTTACGGGATTTCAGGCCGCTGGATATGAACGATGCGGATGGGGCATCTGATATCGACCGTGGCTTGGCCCGGCTTGACCCGCTCACCGTGCGCCCGCGAATCTCCAGCCGCGTATTGTGCGTGGTATTCGGTCTGCTCCTGATCGCTGTCGGCTTCGGCGTGTGGTGGGGGTGCGTGTTTACCGAAAACGGACAATCGTATGACGAACTGGTTTGGAAAAACCTGCACAACGATGTACCGTCCTGGACCACCGGCGTGATGAACGCCGTCGCACAATCCTGGCTGGTTATCGCTGTCAGCTGCACAATTGCCGCAATCGGCATTATTACGGCGCTGATTCGACGCCGCTGGTGGTTGGCCGGGCAAATCGCCGTGTTCGCCGTGGTCTGCTTGGCCGTCACCCGTATCAAGGGTCTGTTGCCGCGTCCGTTCATCATCAACACTGAATCGCCTGCCGCTAATTCCGCGCCTTCCGGGCATGCGATGCTGGCCGCAGCCTGTGCTGTGATTCTGCTGCTTGCCGTGCCTCGTGCGGTTCGAGCTTTGGCGGGCGTCATCGGCGTGGTTTGGGCGGTGACAGTGGGCGTTTCCGTGATATACGGACAATGGCATCGCCCTTCGGATGTGGCGATGTCCATCCTGCTGGTGGCGGGATTGGCCCTGCTCGCTCTGGCAGTTACACGCAAGTCCGGCATGGACGAGCCGGGCCACCGCGTCTCCTCAGTGAGCGTGCAAATCGTCGGCAGCGTGCTGATTACCGGGGGCCTGCTGTTGCTCGTCTACAGCGGTTATGTGATCTGGCAGGTGGTGCCGGGGCTCAACGTCAGCGCCAGCTGGGCGGTTCAGGGAGCGAATGTCAGCGCTGTTGTAGGCATTATGGGCGTGGCCATGCTCGCATTCGGACTGTTGCTGGCCCTGCGTCAGATCACCGCAGCGCCCTTAAGCCGGCTGGGGCTGATCGGCGCTCCGCCGGCACCGCCCAGATGATAAAACATGGGGTGCGAACGGCCGAATTTGCCCGGCGCAACGGCGGAATTTGGCAGTTGGACATGATTCATGAGTATTATGACGCCAGAAACGTCGTGTGTTTCGCGCAATACATAAGGAGTGGGTATGGCTACCAAACTGGTGATTGTGGAGTCTCCGACCAAGGCCCACAAAATCGGTGACTACCTGGGCAAGGGGTATACCGTCATGGCGTCGGTCGGTCATATCCGCGACCTCGCGCAGCCCAGCCAGGTGCCCGTGGCGGACAAGGCCAAGTTCGGCAAGTTCGGCGTGGACGTCAACGACGGGTTCAAGCCCTACTACATCGTGGACGGCGATAAGAAGCGTACGGTCAGCGAACTCAAATCGGCCCTGAAGAACGCCGACGAACTCTATCTGGCGACTGATGAGGATCGCGAGGGCGAGGCCATCGCGTGGCACTTGGTGCAGACCTTGAAACCCAAGGTGCCGGTCAAGCGCATGGTGTTCCACGAGATCACCAAGAACGCCATCAACGCCTCGCTGGGCAAAACGCGCGATGTCGACAGCCATATGGTCGACGCTCAGGAGACTCGCCGTATTCTCGACCGTCTGTACGGCTATGAGCTGTCGCCGGTGCTGTGGCGCAAGGTGGGACCGGGCCTGTCCGCCGGCCGCGTGCAGTCCGTGGCCACCCGACTGATCGTGGAACGCGAGCGCGAGCGTATGGCATTCAGGCGCGCGCCGTACTGGGATATCGTCGCCACGCTGTCCGCGCCTGACGCGCTGGGGGAGCGTGGCGAATTCTCCGCCCGCATGATCGCGCTCGGCGGCAAGCGACTCGCCGGCTCCAAGGATTTCGGTGCCGACGGCCGGCTGACCCCGGACGGGTTCGCGGCGAACGTTCGCCAGCTTGATGAGGCTGGTGCCACCGCCGTGGCTTCGGCACTGAAGACCGCCGATTTCACTGTGATGTCGATGGAAACCAAGCCGTACCGCCGCCGCCCGCAGCCGCCGTTCACCACCTCGACCCTGCAGCAGACCGCCGGCAATCGCCTCGGCATGGGTGCTCGCGCCGTGATGCGTGCAGCACAGAGCTTGTACGAGAACGGCTACATCACCTATATGCGAACCGATTCGGTGACGCTGTCGCAGGAGGCCATCGCCGCCGCCCGCAACGCCGTCTCCTATCATTTTGGCGACGCATTCCTCTCTGACGAGCCCAAGCAATACGCCACCAAGACCGCCGGCGCGCAGGAAGCCCACGAGTGTATTCGCCCGGCGGGCTCGCGCTTCCACGACCCGGATGAGCTGGCTTCCAAACTTCCCGGCGACCAGCTGCGCCTATACACGCTGATCTGGCAGCGCACGCTTGCCTGCCAGATGGCTGACGCCACCGGTTCCACCGCCACCGTGCGCCTGTCTGCGCCGGCTGGCCCCACCGAGGGCGAGGCCGTGTTCCAGGCGTCCGGCACCGTCATCGAATTCCCCGGCTTTATGAAGGCCACGGGGGAGGGACGCAAGCCCAAGGCCGCCGCTCCCGGCGCTGGGGCTGGCTCGGACCAGGCTGCTGCCGCCGGCAAGACGGACGCCAAGGCCGTCAGGGGTGACGCATCCGAATCCAACACCTCCCTGCCGCCGATGAGCGTCGGCCAGCAGGTCGAGGCAAGCGACATCGAACCGGACGGCCATGAAACCCAGCCACCGGCCCGCTATACCGAGGCCACGCTGGTCAAGACGCTGGAGGCCAAGGAGATCGGCCGCCCGTCCACCTACGCGAGCATCATCTCCACGATTATGGATCGCGGCTATGTGTATGAGCGTGGCCGTGCGCTGATCCCCAGCTGGCTGGCATTCTCCGTGACCAAGCTGCTGGAAACGAACTTCCCCAAGCTGGTCGACTACCAGTTCACCGCCGAGATGGAAAACGGCCTTGACCGCATCGCCCACGGCGAGGAATCCGGCCGCGACTGGCTCACCCACTTCTACTTCGGCTCCGGCGATGGCGCCGCCCGCAACGCCGACGAGGCGCACGAAGGCCTGCAGCAGCAGGTCGCGCAGCTCGGCGAGATCGACGCGCGCGCCATCAACACCATCGACATCGGCGACGGCCTGCACGTGCGCGTCGGCCGTTACGGCCCGTATCTGGAAGATATGGAGCATCTGGACGCCGAAGGCAACCCGAAGCGCGCCTCCCTGCCGGACACCATCGCGCCGGATGAGCTGACGGTGGCTGTGGCCCGCGATTTGATCGACAACCATTCCGGTGGACCGCGCGAGCTGGGCGTTGACCCGGTATCCGGCGGTGCCGTCGAGGTGCGCAATGGCCGGTTCGGGCCGTATGTGGCGTTGGTGCCGCCGGCTGAGACTTCGGCTGGCGCTGCTGGCGATACTGCTGGTGCTTCTGCGGCCAAGAAGGGTTCGAAGAAGGCCGCGGCCGCCGCCGCGTCGCGCCCGAAGATGGCCTCGTTGTTCAAGACGATGAGCCCTGAATCGCTGTCGCTGGAAGACGCGCTAAAGCTGCTGAGCCTGCCGCGCGAAGTGGGCACATACGAGGAAACCAACGCCGAAACCGGCGAGGTATCCGAATGCACGGTGGCCGCCAACAACGGTCGCTACGGCCCCTACCTGACCAAGACGGGTGCCGACGGCAAGTCGGAGACCCGCTCGCTGGCCTCGGAAGACGAGATCTTCACGGTCGATATCGACAAGGCCAAAGAACTGTTCTCGCAGCCCAAGTACGGCCGCGGGCGTGGCCGTGGTGCCGCCAAGCCGCCGCTGCGTGATTTGGGCAAGGACCCGAACACCGGCAAGAGCGTGACCATCAAGGACGGCCGTTTCGGCGCGTACATCACCGATGGCGAGACCAACCGCACGGTGCCGCGCCAGTACACGCCTGAATCCATCACCCCTGATGACGCCTTCCGACTGCTCGCCGAAAAGCGTGCGGCTGGTCCCTCCACCCGTGGCCGTCGCGGTGCTGGGCGTGCTGGTGGCGCCAAGGCCGTTGCCGGCAAGGGCAAGAAGGGCGCTGCTTCGGCTGCGGTTTCGGCGCAGGAGGCCAGGCGCGCCGAACGCCGTGCCGAGGTGAAGAAGCTGGCGAACAAGGGCTGGTCCAACCAGCGCATCGCCGAAAAGCTCAGCTCCACCGCCGCCACCGTCAAGAAGGATGTTGACTGGCTGACCGCCAACGAGGGCTACGAGCGCCCCGCCGTAATTCCCAAGCGTGGCTGAGCGGAATTATTGCTCTACTTGCGTTTCAAGGGGCTGATTTCTCGTTTTGAGAATATCTACTTCCGCTTCAAGGGGCTGGTCATCTGCTGAACCACGAGTATGAACGGCTCCGCGCCAACGTCATTCCGCCGTTTTGGAACGTTGTCTACTTGGGCAACAGCCCCTCGAAACGGAAGTAGACCTTCAGAAAAGACCAAATCAGCCCCTTGAAACGGAGGTAGAGCTGGTTTAACTGCCTGTTGGGCGCAACTCTGCGCCTAACGCTAAGGTCAATAGCATGAGCGGTCTGTTTGTTTCGTTTGAAGGTGTCGATGGCGTGGGCAAGACCACGCAAGTCGAGCGACTGCGTGCGTATCTTGAGGCTCAGGGGCGTACCGTGGTCGTTACCCGTGAGCCGGGAGGCACTGCGTTAGGCAAGGCCATTCGCCAACTGCTGTTGCACGGTGTGGATGGGGGCGCCGTCGACATCGCACCGCGCGCCGAGGCGCTGCTATTCGCTGCAGACCGAGCCCAGCACGTTGCCGAAACCATCCGCCCGGCATTGGAGCGCGGTGAAGTGGTGATCACCGACCGCTATCTAGACTCTTCCTTGGCCTATCAGGCCGGTGGCCGCGAACTCACGCCAGAAGAGATTCGATCCTTAAGCATGTGGGCCACCAACAACCTGCTGCCCGACCGCACATATCTGCTGGACATGGATCCGGCGCTTTCCCACAATCGTCTTGAGCATGCCGAAGATCGCATGGAGTCGGCCGGCAGCGACTTCCAGTCCCGCACCCGTCAGGCGTTCCTCGACTTGGCCGCGGCCGAGCCGAATCGTTTCCACGTGATCGATGCCAGCCAGTCCATCGAACAGGTGTGGTCCGCCATCGAAGCGGACATTCAGACACTGCTGCGGGACAATGTTGCAGATGTGGATACGGTGATGGCGCGATCCGGGGCGTCTACAGGAGCCGTGACGATGGGCGGTGTCCGATGAGCGTATGGGATTCACTAGTCGGCCAGCAGCCGGTAATCGACATGCTCAGTCGCATCGCGCAGGGCGACCCGGGGCAGATCACCCAGTCGTGGCTGATTTGCGGGCCTCCCGGCTCCGGCCGTTCCAATATGGCCCGAGCATTCGCGGCGGCGCTGGAAAGCCCCGACCACGGCATGAACGATGAGCCCACGCGCGTCACCCAACAGGTGCTCGCCGGCACCCACCCGGATGTCACGGTGCTGACCACCAACAAAGTGACCATCGGCATCGACCAGGTGCGCGAGATCATCACCACCTCCGAGCAAATGCCTGCCACGGCACCATGGCGCATCATCATTATCGAGGATGTGGACCGCATGCTGGAGCGCACCACCAATGTGCTGCTGAAGGAGATCGAGGAGCCGGCCGAACACTGCATCTGGCTGCTATGCGCGCCCAGCGCCCAGGACGTGCTGCCCACCATCCGCTCGCGCACGCGCATTGTGAATCTCGCCGTGCCCTCCGCATCGGCGGTGGCTGAATTCTTGACCTCCACTACCAATGTTGAGCCGAAAATCGCCCAGCGTGCGTCCCGTCTGGCCGAGGGGCACATCGGCATCGCCAAGTTGTACGCCACTGACAAGCAGGTGATGACGGATCGCGACGAATTGGTGGTGGGCGTACTGAACCTCGCTCGCGCTTCGGACGCGGTGCTGCTGGCCGGCAACCTCATCGACAACGCCAAGGCCCAGGCCGAGGTGGACGCAAGCCGCACCGCGGCCGATCAAGAGGCGGAATTCCGCCGTATCAACGGTCTTGAGCCGGGGGAGCGGATTCCGCCGAAACTGCGCGGCGCGTTCAATCAGATCGCTAAGAAGGACGATCTCAAGCGGTTGACCACACGTCGCACGCGCGATGTACTTGACCGCGCGCTCAATTCCATCGCCTCCATTTACCGTGACGTGGCGGTATTGCAGAACAACGCGGAAGATTCGGTCGGGCTTATCAACCTGGAGAATCGGTCGGCCATCACCGAGCTATCGGTACGACTGAACCGTGCCGGGGCAGTGGCCCGTCTGGACGAGGTGGCGCACACCCGCAAGCGGCTTGCCGGCAATGGCAACCCGTTGCTGGTGTTTGAATCGCTGTTCTGCGCGCTGATTCCGTAGGGTTCTTCCCGCCGCCCGATTTATTCGGCGTCCTGCGAGTCCGGAGCAATCAGGCGCGAAGGCAAGTTGACATGTACTGGGGTGCTGGATTGATCGGCAAGCAGCCGCAGCAGCTCGTCGGCAATCTGCTGCAGCGCTGGCTGAACCGGCTCGGAGTCAGGCGTGAACGTGGTGTGCTGCAACCCTCCGATTTGCACGGCAGGAATCTCCTGCGCATATTGCGCCAGCACATCGCCCAAATCAATGCCGGGCAGTGGCACGACAATCAGTCCATCCACATGGCGCGCGGCCATCAGCACAATGCGTTCCTTCTGCACTTCCGGCGTTCTGCCGACGCTCAGCGCTAATTGCCGGCCGCTCCTGTTGACCAGCGGCTCAAGCGTATCGATGAGCCGTGCGCTGAACGGATCCTGAACGCTCGGCACAATCAGGCCGATGGTTCTCGTCACAGTGGAACGCAGCGCACTGGCCGCAAAATTCACCGAATAATTGAGGCTGTGAGCCGCGGCTCGCACGCGGCGGGCGATGTCGTCGTCCTTGGTGCGTTTGCCGGAAAGCACACGGGATACCGTGGCCGTGGAAACATTCGCGATGGCGGCAACATTGACGATTGAGGCGGATGATGATTCCGCTGGCTCGTTCGCGGTCATGTGTGCCTCCTCTCCCAGAAAGCAAGCCGGCTCGGTGAAATTACCGGCAATCACTATAGAACAAAAGACGGCCGCCCGGACAGGCGGGGCGGCCGTTTGGCAAGTGAGAGAAGTTTCGCCCGTTTACTCGGCGGCGAGCAGGGTCTCGGTCAGGGAGTCGGCAACGGTCTCGGCGTTGTCTCCCTCAACGGTGATCTGCACGGTGTCGCCCTGCTGAACGCCCAGTCCCATGATGGACAGAATCGAGCCGGCGGGGACGGCCGCGCCGCCTTCCTTGGCGATGGTGACGTTGCAGCCGGAGGCCGCCACGGCCTGAGCAAACTGTGCTGCAGGACGTGCGTGAATGCCGACCGGATCAGTGATGGTGATGTTGCGGGTAACCATAAGGACACTCCTTTGCGTCTGTCTGAAATGGAAGTCATGCGGCCAATTGCGGCAGCTGCTTGATATCGAGTATACCGAGACGTAGAATAAAATCCAGAAAACGATTACCGTTGGCGTGTTGCAGATGATAGACCACCATAATAGGGGAACTAACAAGGAAGAACTTGCCGGCAATGGCTGCGGCTGCATACTCCGAAGTAGGCATCGAGGCCACTGCTCCAAAGAACTACTACCCTACGAACAAAGGAGAACCATTATGGAAATCAAGGGTGTTGGCATTGGCCGCGGCGTGGCGGTCGGCTCGGTTATTCGTATGGCGGCCCCTCTGCCGGAGCCTTCCGACGCGCCCCGTGCCGATACCGTGCCGGCGCAGAAAGAGATCGACCGCGTCACTAAGTCGCTGGCCGTGGTGAATGCCGACCTGAGCCGTCGTGCCGAAGAAGCGGCCAACGGCGACGAAGGCGCCAAGCAGGCCGCCCCGATTCTGCAGGCCATCTCCATGTTCGCGTCCGACCCCTCGCTGGCGGCCAGCATCACCTCGCTGATCAACGGCGGCAAAACCGCAGAGCGCGCCGTACTGGAAGGCTTCGCCGCAGTTGAGGATATGTTCCGCGCCATCGGCGGATACCAGGCCGAGCGTGCCGCCGATCTGCACGATGTGGGCCAGCGCGTGATCGCTGACCTGATGGGCGTGCCTGCTCCCGGCATTCCGGAAAGCGAGACCCCGTTCGTGCTGGTGGCCGAGGATCTTTCCCCCGCGGACACCGCCGCAATCGACCTGAACAAGGTGCTGGCCATCGTCACTTCGCAGGGCGGCCCAACCTCGCACACCGCCATTCTGGCCCGCGCTCGCGGCATCGTGGCCGTGGTCTCCGCCGCCGAAGCCGAGAACCTGGCCAATGGTGAGCAGGTCATCGTCAACGCCGCCAAGGGCGTGGTGGTTACCAACCCGACCGCTGCTGAGATCGAGGATGCCGAGGCCGCCAAGGCTCACGCCGCCAAGGCCAAGGAGCTGCGCGGCAAGCCGGGCTCCACCAAGGACGGCCACCACATTCCGCTGCTCGCCAACGTGGGCAAGCCCGCTGATGCCGACCCGGCCCTGGAGTATGGCGCCGAAGGCGTGGGCCTGTTCCGCTCCGAGTTCCTGTTTATCGGCAACTCCGAGCCGCCGAGCGTGGAAGAGCAGACCAAGGCCTACGCCGAGCTGCTGAGCCGCTTCCCCGGCAAGAAGGTCGTGATCCGTATGCTGGACGCCGGCGCAGATAAACCGCTGCCGTTCCTCACCCCGGAAGACGAGCCGAACCCCGCCCTCGGCCTGCGTGGTCTGCGCACGCTGAAGGCTCACATGAACGTGCTCGAAGGCCAGCTCAAGGCGCTCGCCGCCGCCGATGCCCAGACCGAGGCCGACCTGTGGGTCATGGCCCCGATGGTCGCTGATGAGCATGAGGCCGATTACTTCGTCAAGCTCGGCAAGTCCTTCGGGCTGAAGAAGGTCGGTGTGATGGCCGAGGTGCCGTCCATCGCGCTTATGGCAGACAAGGTGGCCGAGGTGGCCGACTTCGTTTCGATCGGCACCAACGATCTGACCCAGTACACGCTGGCCGCCGACCGTACGCTCGGCTCGGTCGCCAACTACCAGACCGCATGGCACCCGGCGGTGCTGCGCGCCATCAAGCTCATCGCCGACGCCGGCAACGCGCACGGCATGCCGGTGGGCGTGTGCGGTGAGGCTGCCGCCGATCCGGATTTGGCCGTGGTGCTTGCAGGCATCGGCGTCAACTCGCTGTCCATGACCCCGGTGGCTCTGGACGATGTGCGCGCCGAGCTGGCCAACTGGACGCTAGAAGAAGCGCAGGAGAAGGCCGCCAAGGCCCTCAACGGCGACTTCTACACTCCGGCCGAGTGACCGTGGCCGAACAATCGGCTGAATAATCGGGAAAATGCCTTGTTTTCTATCTCTTTGAGAATGGGAAGCAAGGCATTTTCGGTATTCCAGGGCTTCCCTTCCGTCGAGGGGAGGCCCTCAGTCGTGTTTGGCTATCACCATGTATTGTGATGGCGTTTTGAGTTGCCGCAGACTGAAATCTGCAACATGGCTCGCGATACACTGGTGGGTATGAAGATTTCCGCCGATTTCACCGTCATTCCGGACGATTTCGCCAAGGGTGCGGCCCCTGAATATTTCAATGGTGGCGTGCCTGTGGTCTCCTTCCCGTTCTACATCGATGATGTGAGCCCCGAAGCTCGTTACCTGCACTGGGAGTTCGTGGATCCGGATTCGATTCCGGTCTGCGGTTTCGAGTGGATTCACTGGTCCGTGGCCAACCTGCCCATCGGCGCGCTGATGTACGACTTCAACGACTCACATGCGCTGGCCATCCCGCCGGACTTCTCCCGCCAGCTGCCAGCCATGATTCCGGAGACCGTGCAAGGCCGCAATTCTTCGGCCTCCAAGTTCCTTGGTCGTAGCACTGACCCGGCCGTGATTATGCGGTACAACGGACCGCAGCCGCCGGACAAGGATCATGAGTATTACCTGCAGGTGTGGGCCACCAAGAAGCCGCTTCCCGGATTGAACCAGGGATTCTGGCTCAACGAACTGCTGCACGCGCTGCGTGCCAGCGGCGAGACGCCCGACACCGACGGCGTCTTCCTGACCGGCAAGGCGTGAGCCACATGAGCCCCCGCAGACGGGGGCTGTCAGCATCACTGACTGAGGGGTGGGTCAGTACAAAACCTCCTTCAGTCCGACTTCGTCGTTCAGCTCCCGCCAGCGGGAGCGTGACCACAACAAAGAAAGGACACCATCACACTATGGCCTGCACCACGATTCTGGTAGGCAAAGACGCGAGCTATGACGGCTCGACCATCATCGCCCGCAACGAGGATTCCTCGAACGGCGAGTTCAATCCGAAGCGCTTCATCGTCGTCAAACCAAGCGAGCAGCCGCGTGAGTATAAGTCGGTGATCTCCCACCTGACCATCACCCTGCCGGACGACCCGCTGCAGTACACCGCCGTGCCGAACGCGGACCTCAAGGAAGGTATTTGGGGCGAGGCCGGCGTCAACGAGGCGAACGTGGCGATGAGCGCCACCGAAACCCTGACCACCAACGAGCGCGTGCTCGGCGCCGACCCGTTCGTGGAATACACGCCGGCCAAGGGCGATGAGCCCGAGGTGCCCGGCGGCATCGGCGAAGAGGACTTCCTGACCATCGTGCTGCCGTATGTCAAGACCGCGCGCGAGGGCGTCCAGCGCCTCGGCGCACTGCTCGAGGAGTTCGGCACCTACGAGATGAACGGCGTCGCCTTCTCTGACTCCAACGAAATCTGGTGGCTGGAAACCGTGGGCGGCCATCACTGGATTGCCAAGCGAGTGCCGGACGAGGCCTACGTGACCATGCCGAACCAGCTCGGTATCGACGAATTCGACCTTGAGGACGCCCTGGGTGACCAGGAAGCGCACATGTGTTCCGAAGACCTTGCCGAATTCATCGAAACCAACCATTTGGACCTCGCGGTGGAGAACACCACCCCGTTCAACCCGCGCGACGCCTTCGGCTCCCACTCCGACTCCGACCACGTGTACAACACCCCGCGCGCCTGGTACATGCAGCGCTTCCTCAACCCGTACGACGAGGTGTGGGACGGACCGGACGCCGACCACAAGCCCACCTCCGACGACATCCCGTGGGCCCGCCAGCCGGAGCGCAAGGTGACCATCGAAGACATCAAGTACGTGCTGAGCTCCCACTACCAGGGCACTCCGTTCGATCCGTACGGCCAGCTGGGCGATGAGCGCACACGCCACATGTACCGTCCGATCGGCATCAACCGCCAGAGCCAGCTTGCGGTGATGCAGATTCGCCCGTACCGCCCGCAGGCTTCCCGAGCTATTCAGTGGATGGCATACGGGTCCAACCCGTTCAACACGCTGGTACCGTTCTTCCCGAACGTGGACGCCACGCCCGCCTACCTCGAAGACACCACCACCCGCGTGACTTCCGAGAACTTCTACTGGGCCAACCGCATCATCGCAGCCCTATGCGATGGCGCCTTCCGCTCCACGTCCAACGCCGTCGAGCGCTACCAGGAGAAGACCGGCGCGATGGGTCACCGTTTGGTGTCTGCCACCGATGAGCAGGTGGCACGCCTTGGCTTGACGACCGCCGAGGAAGCCGCGCAGTCTGCTGCCGAAGAGGAATTCGAGGCGGATAACGTAGACGGTGATGTGCAGCCGATGACCCCGGACGAGACCATCGCCGCGCTGCGTAACCCCGAAGTGCGCGAGATTCTCGCCACCGCCAACCAGACCATGGCCGACCAGCTCAAGGAGGAAACCGACAAGCTGCTTGACTCCGTGCTGTACACTCGCAGCATGGAAATGAAGAACGGCTTCCACATGTCCGATTTTTAGTCCGTATTGAGCTCCCCTCCCTGAGGGGAGCTGACCGCGAAGCGGACTGAGGGGCTAAGCTGTTAAGAAACAGCCCAGTGGGCTGTTTCTAGGCGAAGAGGCGGCGGCCGCCCCACCACCCCGCTCCGCCATCATCAACACAGAAAGGCATTAAATGACCACCATCGAAGACTTCACCAGCCAGTACGGCCTGGTCCAGAAGATCGACGCATTCGGTTACATGAAGTACCTGGCCGAGAACCCGGACGCCCCGTGCAAGCACGGCAAGGTGGTGCTCGTCACCGCCGATACGCCGCTCAAGGCATCGCGCGGCGAAGGCAAGACCACCACGACCATCGCCTTGATCGACGCCCTGAACAAGCGTGGCATTGATGCGGCCGCCGTGCTGCGCCAGCCGAGCATGGGCATCACCGCAGCCGGTTCCAAGGGCGGTGCCTCCGGCGGCGGCAAGGCATCCCTGACCCACCCCGAGCTCATCGACTGGGGTCTGTGCGGCGAAATGGGCGCCATCGAGGCGGCCCAGAACCTGCTCGTCTCCTTCGCTGAGAAGGCCATCGATGAAGGCAAGCTTGACACGATTCTCGTGCCGCGTGTCTCCGAGGTGCCGAGCCGCTCCCTGCGCTCCACCGCTGTGGACTACGGCAAGGGCAACGTGCCGGAGAAGGTCGTGCTCACGCCGACCTGCGAGCTCATGCAGATCATGGTGCTCTCCCGCTCGATGGACGAGATTTCCGAGCGTGTATCCAAGATGATCGCCGGCACCAAGGACGGCAAGGCCGTGACCTTCGGCGAGTTCGTGGACCTGTGGCGCATCACCGGCATTCTGGCCGACGCGGTCAAGCCGGCCAAGACCGAGACCGTGAACGGTTCCCCGGTCTACGTGCACGGTGGCCCGTTCGCCAACGTGTCCATCGGCATTCCGACGCTGGTTTCCGTGGAAATGGCCTGCGCTCTGCATGATGTGGTTGTCGTCGAAGCCGGTTACGGCACCGACGCCGGTGCCCAGAAGTGGCTGGACATCGCCTGTCGCGAGTATGGCGCGCAGTGGCCGTCCGCCGCCATAGTGGTGACCCGCGCCTCCACCTGGCGCGACGATCCCGAGCTGGCCTGGCGCTACCCGTTCCACGTGCAGCGCCTGGAGAACCTGGACATTCCGACCTTCCCGCTCATCAACCTGTGGGAAGGCGAGGACGATCAGGTCCCGTCCCTGCAGGCCACCGCCGACGAGCTGGGCTTCCGCACGCCGATCGTCGGCAATCTGTTCCGCGACGGCGGCGAGGCGCTGGTCCCGCAGCTTGACGGTTTCGTCGACGCGTTGCAGAACGGCTCCATGCCGGCCAAACCGCATTCGCACAAGGGCATGGCCCTGACCGAGAACGCCAAGTGGGTGGCCGAGAACGCCTACGGCGTACCGGCCGAGCGCGTGATCTACAAGCCGGGCTTCACCGAGTCTGTGTCCGAGGCCATGGAACTGTGCCAGAGCGCAGGCATCTCGCTGGACAATCTGGCGTTCGTGGCGGTCAAGTCCCCGGCGACCATGACCGACAACGACCGTGCCCCCGAAGAAGAGCGCACCGTGACCCTGAAGAAGGTCGAGGTGCATGCCGGTGCCGGTCTGGTCCACGTCAACCTGACCACCAGCCTCACCACCCCTATGCCCAAGATTGTGTGATGACAGGCACGAGGTGAGGTAACTCGCTTTCGAGGGGCGGATTTCCGGTTTTCCGGAGGTCTATCTGCGTTTCGAGGGGCTCTTCGATTGCGAAACCCGGAGTATGATCATTGAAACTGCAATGTTTATACTCCGGGTTTCTTGTTTTAAAAGCCCCTTGAAACGCTAGTAGAGCTTCTGAATGTTGGAAATCAGCCCCTTGAAACGTAGAAAGCCCGCCACCGGCGGGCTTTCTATATCTGAGCTTCCCTCTTTGAGGGGAGCTGTCAGCGAAGCTGACTGAGGGGAGCCAGAATACGCAAACTAGAAGTTGCCGCCCTGAGCCGTTAAACGGAAAGCCCGGTGGGCTTTCCGTAGGCGATGCGAGCAGCTATGCTGCGAGGGGAATGGTGGCAACTAGAAGTTGCCGCCATTCCAGCCCCAGTCGGTGGTGGCGGTGTAACGGATGTAGGTGCGGTCCTCGGGAATGCCGAGCGTGGAGTTCAGTGCGGCCATAATGCTCTCGGTCAGCTTTTCCCGAGCAGAGCCCGGCACGGAGCGGCCGAACACGTTGACCTCCACATAGGCGGCGGGCTGGTCATCGCTACCACCGAAGTAGATCGGCATATTGTCTTCGAACGGGCACATCAGCCAGCCCTCGGACTTGCCCGGAACGGCGGTAATCGCCTTGCCATAGGCGGCCTTCAACGCCTCGCGCTGCTCAGGGGTGGTGGACACGGACACATGAGTGTGAATAACGGGCATAATTCCTCCTTGATTCGGTTCGCTTCCAGTCTAGCCTCAGCGGCTGCTGTTGAACATGGCATGCGGACGTAGGAAGCTGCTCGCAGAACGGACCGGGGCAAGGCCAATTGGGGAGATTATTGGTCTTTTCAGCCAATATATGTTCCGCAGTCAGCCCAATAGTGTTGAATACCCTTGTGAGAAAATTGATTGAACAGCTGATGAAGTTCGGCATTGTGGGCGTCATCGCCTTTGTTATCGACTGGGGTATCCTCAACCTATTGGTTGGCATATTCCACATGCACAACGTGCTGGCTGCCACCATCTCTTTCATCATCTCGCTGATTTTCAACTATCTGGCGAGCATGAAATTCGTATTCAAGCATCGTGATGACATGGCGCGCTGGATGGAGATTCTTATCTTCGTGGTGGGCGCTGTAGTCGGTCTGTTCATGAATGACGCGATTATCTGGATTTCCACCTATGGCATGAACCACGATGCCTATGTATCGCAGCATGCCGAATATCTGTTGCGTACCAATATCGGCAAGTTGGTAGCCACTGCCGTGGTGATGATCTGGAACTTCTTGATTCGCAAGTGGCTGCTCGACGATACGCACACCAATGCGATGAACCGTCTGAAGTCCGCTGAAAATCGACTGAATGCTGAGGAGCTTGAAGCCAAGTGGCAGAACAGCTTCTCCCACAAGCTCGGCATCTGGTCCCTGGAACACACGCCCAAAGGCTGGTCGAAGTAGCGTTTTGACGTATAGCTAAGCCCCCTCGCCAGAGGGGGCTTAGTTTTTGTCTCACACACTCACTTCGGTAAGGGTCGGCTGCTCGGTGGAGCCCTTGATCTGTCTGAAACCAATCAGCGCAATCACCAGCGAGGCCAGTGCTAAAGTGGTCACCACCATGAAGCCGCCATGCGAGCCCATGCGGTCAATGAACTGGCCGGCAATCGCCGAACCGGCGGAGGAGCCGATGGAGTTCATCGCCCCCATCCACGCCATGCCCTCGGTCAAGCGAGAGGGCGGCACCAGATGCAGCATGAGCTGGTTGCCGTTGATCCACGTCGGGGCCTGGCATACGCCAATAATCAAGTAGATGATCATGATTACCCACAGATGCTTGGCGAACAGGAACGTACTGATGCCGATGTTCACCACGGCCAGGCAGAAGTAGAAGCGCTTCCACAGGGCAATCGACCAGTTCTTCGCGCCATACACCAATGCGCCCATCAGCGAGCTGAAGGAGAAGCAGGCAAACACAAAGCCCGTGTACTGCTTCATATTCGCTTCGGTGGCGAACGCAATAATCGAGATGCCCGTGGCCGACTGGAACGCGCCCAAACCGAACCAGGTGACGCACACCGCAATCAGACCCGGACCCCAAATGGACGCCTTCTTGCCCGAACGCGCATCGGCGACCGCCTGCTTAATGGCTGCGTTAATCGTGGCCTCATCGGTCACGCCTTCACGCTCAAGACGGCGGCGGGTCTCCTCGGCGGCGGTTTCCACCTTCAGCGCCTCAGCTTTGGCGGCCTCGCGCTCACGGTATTCCTTGCGGGAGATGCCCTCGGCGCGCGCCAGCGCGGTCTGCGATGGCGGCTCGGTGGTCAGCTCGGTCAGGAACATCAGCGCACCGATCACCACGCACATGCCAGTGAACGAGAACGCCAGCAAACCGGAGATCACGGCCAGCGTGGAGGCCAGCGGATTGCCGATCACCCACATGCATTCGTCGAGCACGCCGCACAGCGACAGCGCGCGGTTCGTGCGCTCCCGGTCACCCTTAAGAATCTTGGTCCAGCGCGCGCGGCTCATCGCGCCCCACGGCGGAATGGCGGCCAGGAACGGCGTCAGACAGTACAGCACCCATTCCGGCGCGCGGTTGGTAATCGCCGTCACCAGCGCGATGGCGGCCACAATCCAAACGATGATCGTCGGAATCGAGACCTGTCTCTGGCCGAACTTGTCGGTCAGCTTGCCTAGCAGCGGCGTGGCCACGGCCAGCGCAATCGCCTGAATGGCGGTGAGCATGCCGGCCAGCGAATAGTTGCCGTAATAATGCTGTACGGAAATGGTGATGGTCATGCCGACCATCGGGAATGGCATGCAGGCGATGACCGAGCCGATGGAATAACGGGCGGTATGCGGAATGCGCAGTAGTTCCGCATACCCACCAAAGACTTTGTGGCCTACTTCCTTGATGCCGGCCAGAATGGTGCTCGAGTTCGAGTTGGACGAGTTATTGGACATAACAGCACTACGCTCCTTTCCGCTCCCGATTGGATGTCCCCCGCTGGCGTGGCGTTGCCGGCGAAGCCCTCATCGAATGATGTGTTGTCCATGGTCGCGCAAAGTTTGCGTCGGATTTTCCCATCCGCATATTTGCGTCACGGATACTCTACGGGTGTCCACTCCGCGACACGCGGTAGATTGGAGATATTAAGACAACGTTCTCATGCCCTTCAGGGCGTGAAGCAGAAAGGCGGCTCATGAGCGCTACCACCATCCATTTCGTCCGGCATGGCAAGGTATATAATCCCGACCATCTGCTCTATGAGCGACTGCCCGACTTCCATCTTTCCGACCTTGGCCGTCGCATGGCCCAAGCCACCGCCGCGTACTTGGCCAAGAATCCCCAAACCAATACGATTGCAGCCGTCTACTCCTCGCCGCTCGACCGTACGCGCGAGACCGCCGGCGCGATTCTCGATGCGCTGAACCCCGTGCGCGAGGCTCGTGGCGAGGCTCCGCTCACGCTCACCACTGATGAACGGGTGATTGAGGCCGGCAACGAGTTCCGTGGCAAGCGCATCGGCCATGGCGAGGGCGCGCTGTGGAAGAACGGCAACTGGAAGCTCGTCACCAACCTGTACAAGCCGAGCTGGGGCGAGTCCTATCAGCACATCGCGGCGCGTATGGACGACTTCGCCCGCGAGAAGGTGGCCCAGCACCCCGGCGAGCAGATTGTGGTGGTCAGCCACGAATCGCCGATTTTCAGTTATCGACATTATCTGGAGACCGGCCACCCCGAGCACTGGATGTTCCTGCGGCACACGGCGCTCGCCTCCGTGACCTCGGTGACGTACGACAACGAAACCGGCCGTGTGATGTCAATCACGTATGTCGACCCAGCAGCCAACGTCAAGTAACGGCACACTGGTGTTAGGACATTGGCTCCCCTCGGAGAGGGGAGCCAAGACGCACTACAATCGAGTGGTGGACGCGAAGGAGCATAGATGACCATTGAACTCAATCGTGAGGCAATCGCACAGGTCGCGGCATTGCCGGCGGTAACTGAGGCCGCCGAAGCCGGCTCGGCCCTTATCGGCCTGTGGCCGCTGACCGAAGCCATGCAAATGGACAATGACGCCAAGTACGCGGAGAATCTGCAGGTGCGCCTCACCCGCGCGTTCGCCCGCGTGCTGACCGGCGAGGACGTCACCGTGCCCGACGCCGAATTCGTGTATGAGGGCGCCGATGAGATTCCCGGCCGTCCGCAGAATATCGTTGATGCGCTGCTTGCCGCCAATGACGCCTACGATACGATGGCCGGGTATTGCACATCCGGTGATGCGCGGCTGGTCCTCGACGTCGCCGCGACGCTGGGCGTCCATTGGAGCGACTCCGTCGCGCACGCCGTCCGCGCCACGATAGCCGACGTGGAGTCGCAGATCGAAGCCGACGCCGTTCAGGGCCGCCTGGCCGCGTCCGGCGAGCCTGAGGACGTCGCCGACCGTTTCGCCACCGCACTCGCCGTATGCGATGCGCTGCTGGACGTGGTGGCCGAAGACGCCGGCGCCGACGCCCGGGCTCGGGCGACCGCCGTGCTGCCGATCCTGCTGTACGTCAATGAGTTGCGCGAACAGTGCTCGATTCCGCGCATCTGCCTGACCGATCGGCAGATTTCCGAGCTTCTCGATGCCCGTGCCGGGTCCGGGGACGCCGGGACCCTGGCCGCCACCGCCGCATACATCGCCCCTTTGGCCCGCGACGAATGGACCAAGCATCATGACGATGTGCTTTGGGATCCGGGCGAGGCCAAGAGGAGGGCCAAGGAGGAGGACGAGAAGCGCAACAAGGAGGCTCTGGCCGCCAAGTTCGCCCACATCAAGGACGATCCGGGCAAGGAGGCCGTGGAGCTGTAGCCGGTGCCGGACGACGTGGGCGGCGTCGCGCGCCGCCGGTTTGCGATCGTCTTGCCATCGTTTTCGCCGCGGCGGTATCCTATGGGGTGAACAGTATCGTCCGTGCAATGGAAGTGGAAGGTCTATGGACAACGATGTCAATCTGCGCACGCTTGTCAACGATGGCGGCAGCGCGGTAATCAGCGATTACGGAGCGCATCTGCTGCGCTGGGCCCCGACAGGACAGCCGGATGTGGTGTGGACGCCGAGCACATGGCGCATCGAACCCGGCAAGCCGCTCGGCGGCGGGGTTCCGATCTGCTTTCCGTGGTTCGGGCCCGGATTCGCGCATGGCCGGCAGCTGGCGATCACGCCATCCCACGGATTCGCAAGGGTGCGCCGGTGGACGCTGGATGAGGAGGGGTTCACCGATGACCGGGTGCGGTATGTGATGGATTCCGAGCGTCTGACGGATGGCGAAGTGCCGTGGCTTGACGACGAGCCGGAGACGCGCTTCCGCGCCACATACGACGTGCATGCCGCTGACACGCTGACGATGAGCCTGACCGTCGTCAATACCGGTGATGTTCCGATGTCGTATGAGGCCGCGCTGCATTCCTATCTGCATGTGGGAGACGTATCCGACGCCGGTCTGGTGGGTCTGCGGGGGGCGACGTATCTGGACGCCACCGAGACCGGTTTCCCGCCGCGATTGCAGGAGCCGGAGGCGGTGACGTTCGGCGAACGGCCGGTGGATCGCGTGTATTATTCGGATTCGTCCGTGCAGTTGCGCGACGCCGTTCTGGGCCGCGTGGTGCATATCGTCAAATCCGGCTCGCCGCAGACCGTGGTATGGAACCCGGGCAAGGAAGGGGACCATATGCGTTGCGCCAGACCGGGCGAATGGCGTGGTTTCGTGGCGGTGGAGGCGGCGGCATGCCGCGACCGCGGTGTGACGTTGGCGCCGGGGGAGTCGCATACGCTTTCCCAGACGTTGTCGGTGGAGACGCTTGACGTGTGATGATGCACGGCGGCGCGGCATGTCGCCGCCGATGACGGTGAGGCCCCGTTCGTCTCGAGCGGGGCCTCACTATTGATGCACGTCGTTTCAGCGGGTTTCGCCGGAGCCCGGGTCGGCGTTCTCGTGTTCGGGCGGCACCTGGCCGTATTGCGGGGCCGGTGCGTATTGTGGAGTCTGCCCGTATTGCTGCTGGTTCTGCCCATACTGCTGGTTCTGCCCGTATTGTGGGTTCTGCCCATACGTGGGGACGGTCTGGCCGAAGTCTTGGGCGGGGGTGCCGGGAGCCGGGAATCCCGGGGCGGCGGAGGCACCGTACGGCGTACCGTAGGCGTTTTGGGGTGCGACGCCGATCGCCGCGTCGTCGTCGAACCGTGCGCCTTCCGGCTTGGAGGGCAGGGCCATGAACACAATGCCGGTGACCGCGCTGGCCAGCATGATCAATCCGCCGATGGCCAACGCGCCGAAGCCGCCGGTTGCCAGAGCCTCATAGCCGTAGCCGTAGCCATAACCGTAATCGTAATTGTGGCCGATGGCGCCGATGGCACCGTACAACGCCGCGCCGCCGCCGACGATCATGATGAGCAGTCCCAGAGTCATCATGCCGCAGAAGACGGCGACCCACCAGCCGGGCTTGTTCGTATCGTGCAGGCGGCGGACGGCGAGCGCCAGGCCGGGGACGACGATGGCCAGGTTCCACAGGCTGGTGAGGAATTCCAGCCTGCCGTCCGTGACGTCGCCGAGCAGGGACAGCAGGGCGTTGATGATGACGGCGGCCAGCGTCCACCACCAGAATTCACTGCGGGAGGCGCGTCCCCTGAACACCGTGTATTTCTGCCAGAAGCGGAGGAAGGCTTCGGAGAAGGGACATCCGTAGTACGGCTTGTTCAGCGGCACCGCGCCGGTGGGGGCCGCGTACTGGTTGTAGGTGGGGGGAACCTGGCCGTAGGCGGGGGACGGCTGGGCATAGGGATTGGCGTTCGGAGCGGACTGGCCGTAGGACTGGCCATACTCCTGCTGGCCGTAGATGGGCTGGCCGTAGATGGGCTGGCCGTAGGGTTGCTGCTGCACCGCTGACGCCGGGGCGGCGAAACGACCATGATCCTGCCCCGCAGGCGCCGCGGTGGGGGCTCCATATTCGGGCGTGCCTGAGTGGTGTTGGATGGGGTCGCCGCTAGGCGTGGGCGTGGGTGGCGCGGGCGCGTTGCTGGGATCGGTCATTGATTCCCCTTTCATAAGACGATTGCGTCCCTCCATTCTCTCATTGAGCGGGCGCTGGGTTCAACGTCCACGCCGAGTGGCGTTCCACAACGGTTTCGGCCCCGCCGCCACGGAACGCCGTCGCGTCCGATGCGCGCGGCACAATAGGGGACTATGACTGATGCTGAAAACACCAAACCCGAACTTCCCGCGAACGTTCGTGTTCGCTTCTGCCCGTCGCCGACCGGAACCCCGCATGTCGGCATGATTCGTACCGCCCTGTTCAACTGGGCGGAAGCTCGCGCCACCGGCGGCACGCTGATCTTCCGTATCGAAGACACCGACGCCGTGCGCGACAGCGAGGAAAGCTACAACCAGATTCTCGAATCCCTGCGTTGGCTGGGTATCGACTGGGACGAGGGCATCGACGTGGGCGGTCCGCACGGCCCGTATCGTCAGTCCGAACGCACCGACATCTACAAGGACGTCGCCGCCAAGCTGCTGGCCGCCGGCTACGCCTACGAGTCCTTCTCCACTCCTGAGGAAATCAAGGAGCGCAACCTTGCCGCCGGCCGTCCGGCCGAGTTCGGCTACGATGGCTACGACCGCAACCTGACCGATGAGCAGAAGGCCGCCTTCCGCGCCGAGGGCCGCAAGCCGGCGCTGCGTTTGCGCATGCCCGATGAGGATATCGCCTTCGACGATCTGATTCGTGGCACCATCGAGTTCAAAGCCGGCAGCGTGCCGGACTACGTGATCGTGCGCCCGAACGGCGACCCGCTGTACACGCTGACCAACCCGGTCGACGACGCGATGATGGAAATCAACGTCGTGCTGCGTGGCGAGGACCTGTTGAGTTCCACGCCGCGCCAGATCGTGCTTTACCGTTACCTTATGGAACTTGGCATCGCCAAGGAGATGCCGCTGTTCGGCCACATGCCGTACGTGATGGGCCAGGGCAACAAGAAGCTCTCCAAGCGCGACCCGGAGTCCAACCTGTTCAACCACCGCGACAACGGCTTCATCCGCGAGGGTCTGCTCAATTACCTGGCCCTGCTTGGCTGGTCTATCGCCCCGGACCGCGACGTGTTCTCCATGGACGAGATGATCGAGAAGTTCGACGTGCGCGACGTCAAGGCCAACCCGGCCCGCTTCGACATCGACAAGGCCATCTCCATCAACGCCGAGCATATCCGTATGCTCGAGCCCGAGGACTTCCTGCGCCGCTCGGTGCCGTACCTGCATCGTGACGGCGTGGTCGGTGCCGACGACTGGGATGCCCTGACCGACCGTGAGCGTGAGGTGCTGACCGCCGCCGCTCCGCTGGTTCAGCCGCGTGTGCGTCTGCTGGGTGAGGTCGCCGGCATGGTCGGCTCCCTGCTGTCCACCGAGGAGTATCTGGAGCCTGCGGATGACGCCAAGAAGCAGCTCAAGGATTCCGCCGGCGAAGTGCTGGATGCCGCCATCGCCGCTCTCGAGGGCGTGGATGAGGTCGATTGGAAGACCGACAACCTGCATGAGACCCTGAACAAGGCTCTGGTTGAGGAGGGCGGCTACAAGCCGCGCCTCGCTTTCGGCCCGGTCCGTGTGGCCATGTCCGGCCGCCGCGTCTCCCCGCCGCTGTTCGAGTCCATGGAGATCGTTGGCAAGCCGATCACCGTCGCCCGTCTCAAGGGCCTGCGGGCGCACCTGTGATGCGTCGTCCACCGCACGCCGGCGGATGATGGGAGCGTGACGCATGGCGGGCATCCGTACATACGGATGCCCGCTTTCGCGTTGCATGGGGTGTTCCCGCAGAACGGCGGAAAATGGCGCGACACGCCGGGATTTGCGTGAGAGCAGGGTAGTGCGTAATATATCTACCTGTTGCGCGGTTCGCCTCGCAGCCGGTTGAAAAACTGAATATGCCCCCATCGTCTAGCGGTCTAGGACTACGCCCTCTCACGGCGCCAACACCGGTTCAAATCCGGTTGGGGGTACGACGAACAACTCTTCGGAGTTGCTACGCCAAGCCAAATTGGGGTGTGGTGTAATTGGCAACACAGCTGATTCTGGTTCAGCCATTCTTGGTTCGAGTCCAGGCACCCCAGCCAATAACCCTCGCGGATTAGCGAGGGTTTTTTGTTGTTACACGTCCTGCTCATGAGATACGGCCGAGAGGGTAATCCTGAATAGACAACTCTGGGGCAAAGACTGGGCTATAGTCCCAATCCGTGACGCAAAAACGGCAGAAATCCCGCGTCCGAACGTAAGGGGCGCGGGATTTCTGCCGTTTCGGGCCGTGCAGGACCGGCCGACATCGCGCGTTGCCGCGACTTGAGCGCTGTCCGATCCTGAAAACGTGAGGGAGACCGCCCTCGTCTTACTTCTTGACCGCGTTGACGGCGTCAACAGCCTTCTGCAGCGACGTGGTGTGCTCGTGGTACCACGTGACCTGCTGTTCGAGTTTCTTGGCCGCGGCCTGGTAGCCCTTGGTATCGTCGGCCACGCAGCCTTCGTACGTCGGCAGTTCCACGGTCAGTTCCTTGGACAGCGCGTCGAGAGCGGAGGCGTCCGAGACGTCTGCCTTGGTCAGAGCGGCGGCTTCTGCAGCATCGCCATTGACCAAGTTGTTGTAGTCGTTGGTGTCGTTACGTACGTCTTCCGAGGCGGCGGCGCAGGCGGCCACTGCGCTATCGTACTGAGACGCGCTGTATGCGCGGGTGCCGAACACCGCGACCGCGGCGATAATCGCCACCGCCACGATGGCAATCACTATAGCGACCCACTTCGTCACTCGCTTGTTGTGCGGCTGTGCCGTCGCTTCTGCTTGGTTCTGGGATTCGGGCTGGTTGCCGTTCGCCTGCTGTGCGTCAGTCATATTTACCTCTCCTTCTCACTGCCCCTGTTTGTATCTTGCGGAGGGCCTGTTTCAAACAACGGGTATCCAACATATCGAGGAGAGCCGAGATTGCCGGGCGTTTCCTACTGGTTGCGCTGTGGCGTGGCCGTTTTTGTCTCATATGGCGAAAGTATGCGCCAGAGGCTATTGCCGGCCGGTGACCCACGGCGCATCCGAATGGACGTGCGGAATCATCATCGCGATGACCGCCAGCAGACACCCGAGCATCACCATCAAGATGATGTTCTCGTGTCCGTGCGCCTGCAGAAGCGCGCCGGTCAGCGCGCCAGACGCCAGCGCCAGCATTACGACCGCACGCCGCCCGAGCTTCGACTGCTGGTGGCCGTGTGCCGAAGCGTCTGCGACGACGCCGGTCAGCGTCATCGTGAGCACGGTGGTGGGCAGGTCCGGCACCGACAGCTTGCGGGCGGTGGAGTTCTGGATGCCCATTGCCGGGGCGAGCAGCACGATCAGCAGGATGATGTGCAGGTCGATGTGCCGTGCGGTGGGGAAGTTCAGGCTCGGCTGTGAGGCCTGTGAGGCCTGGGTGGTCTGTGCAAGCCGTGCAATCGAGGAGACGCCGGACGCATCGTCTGCGGGGCCGGTGATGAGCTGGTTCAAAAGATAGACGCCGATTAGCGCGGCGAGTACGAACGACGCCTGCACGCAGGTAGAAACCAACAGATGCTTGGCCCGGTTCTCCTCGAATCGCCGGATGATGCGCCCGCCGATAAGTGCGCCGACCATGAAGGAGACGAGCGTCAGCGCCGACGTCCACCAGACGAAGCCTTGGGCATGGGCGATCGAAAACCCAAGAAACACGATGTTGCCGGTCACGTTGGCCACGAACACATGCCCCAGCGACAGGTAGCTCAGCGCGTCCACCAGCCCGGCGACGAACGTCAGCACCACCAAGGCGGGGGAGAGCAGACCGTATCTGTCTTCCTTGCGGGGAACCAACGTGCGTCCTGCTTCGGCAAGATGTGATGTCATGGTTGCGACGAGGCTCCTTTTCGGGATTGAAATTATGGCGAGAACATGCGTCGGTCGACGCCGCCACTCTACTCCCTACTCCCGTACGGTGACGGTGAACTATCGACGCTTTGGCCAATCAGATGCATCGGCATACCAGTGGCGCACTGGTGATTACGCATTTTTGAGGCTCTTCGGGTGTTTGTGTGGGTGTGAATCATCTGTCTTGCTTACTGTCTATTGGCGTCCGGGGAGTCGGAGGTTGAGTCCGCCGCATTTGAGCATGACCAGGGCGATGCGGTTGCCGAGGTTCCGGTAGCCGTAGCCGATCTTGATGGTGGTCTTGATCCTGTTGTTCACGGCCTCTAGTCGGGCGTTGGACAGTCCGGACCGGATGGTGCGCAGGATGTCGAAGCGGCGTCGGTCGATCTTCTCGCCGAGTTTCGAGAACTCCTCGATGCCCGACAGGGAAGCGTCCGCGGCCCACTGGCGCGGCATGGGCGCGGCCTCGTCCGCCGTCTGCCTGAGGATCATGCGCAGGCGTTCCTTGAGCTTGCATGCCTCCCAGAGGGTCTCGTTGGTGTTCGCCACGCATTCCAGTTGTGCCCGTTGGGTGGCGGTCAGGTCCGGCCCGTTCTTCGGCAGCGCCCGGCGCGCGCCCTTGACCGGGTCCTTCGCGCCCTTCCCGGCCGTGCCCGTCTTCCTGGCCTCGCGCCATGCGGTGGTGCGGACCTTGTCGAGCGCGTCGGTGGCCCAGGAGACGATGTGGAAGCCGTCTAGGATGCGTTCGGCCATGGGGCACCAGCGGAACACGTACTCGTCGATCCACCGCGCCCCGTCGCCGGCGGCCACCCGGATGGACTCGCGCCGGGCCGGCGTCAATGCCTGGAAGAACAGGTCGAACACCTTCTGTCCGCGCCCCTGGTGCATCCAGATGACACGCCCCCGGTCGTGGTCGACGACCACGGTCATGTACGTGTGGCCCTTCCTGTAGCCGGTCTCGTCCACGCCGATGGAACGCAGCCCGTCGAACAGGCCCGCGCCCTGTTCGGCGCGCAGTTCGTCGGCGACCCGTTCGCAGATCGGGCCCACGCTCTTCCGGTCGACGCGCATCAGCGCCGATACCGCGCTCCTGGGCGCGTGCACGCTCAACCATGCCGTCTGCCGCTCGAAGTCACGCGTGTACGCGCTCTTGCGTTTGGCCCACGGCCCCATCGCGACCGTCACCCCGTGCTCCGCGCAATCGACCCTCCGGGGCGCGTGCTCCAGCAGGAGCCTCGTGCAGCCGATGTCGAGGTGCCGCCAGCGGCGCACGCCCAGATGGTCGTACGGCCGGCCACGCTCCCCGCATCTGGCGCACCGATCCATGTCGCCCGCGTAAGGGCGGACCGGAACGGCCACGACGTTGGCGGGCAGGTTGAGCATGCGCTTGAGCGCATCGGCTGATATGGTGGGCACAGGCGTTCCTCTGTTGTTCGGTTTTCTTTCTTGGCGGAAACAAATCTAACAGACGAATGCCCTTTCCACATCCGATACAGAAACCCCGGCGACGACGCCGAACCCAACTCCCCTCACCACACAAACTGGCGAAGGCTCTATTTGGTTGCCGTCACTGCATATTCATAGAGCTGCTTGTTGCTGTTACGCTTACGTATTGCGGTGGCCTTAACATTATGGTAGCCGAGTGCTTTCATCATCTCTGCATACCATGTATGCGATGGCACCTCGATACCGGAGAATGTGGAATTGCCTACGATATAGCATAGGTTTCCACCCTCTTTAACCACTGGCGTAATGGCTTTGAAGTGTGACCACATATCGTCAAAATACTTATATACATACGGGGATAGAATCTCTCCGCTCTTCCCTTGAAGTATCTTTTCGCATACTTCACTAAGTGTGGTGTCGATAGGTGATTCATGCGGAGAGACGCGGGCGCGCAACTTAGTGCCGACCGAACCCCATGTGCCGCCTATTGTCTTCCAGTCCATCTCCCCGGCCTGTTCCCCGGAAGTAAGATAGCGCATCCAATACATATAGGGACGAAGTTCACGGATATACGACATGCGATTCGCATACGGTGGAGACGTGATGACTAGATCAGCCGGTTCATATCCTGTAAACGGTAACGTGGAATCACCATGCTCCACGGAAGCTTTCCCCACAGGGGTGTCGTTCATAGCTTTCGCCACGACATCCTTCACTTCGGTCGCATAGCTTCTGACGTTATGAAGAAAATCCTCTCGTGAATACCCAAAGAGGGATTCTTGGTCTTTAAACGACATGCTCTGGTGATTGAAAGCGGCTGCGCTAAGACCTATGAGCAGGCGGCAGAAAGCTACATCAAGAAGGGTCCTCACCTTGCCGTTTCGCTCGTCTATCTCGTGCCGGAGAGCGGCCAGAGCCTCCAATGAGGCCTGATCCCACCACCTAGTGATGTTGTGCATGGGAGGAACCCATAAGCCATCCAGCCCCTCGAATTTAGAAGCCTCGGCTATGACCGAATGCGCTTCTTCTATACTGGCTTCACCGTCTTCCTTGCTATAGGAATTCAGTTTTGCATTGCCCAACCAAACAAGGAACGGGTTAATCTCCCGTGCATTGCAGGACAACCCCAGTTCGGACGCAGCCAACGGAGTTGTACCACTACCCGAAAAAGGCTCTATAACCCGGCTTCCTTCGGACAGCTTGGAGAGTTCTCCATAAACAAGGTTGATGCCGTATGCGGGAGTAAGACGGAGCCATCCATGACGACCCGCCTTAATGTTTGCCTTGTAGGTGTAATCAGATCGCTGTCGTAAGGCAGTTCGGTTCACTTGGCCTCCAGAATAGATGTAAGAATGGCGTGGGTCTGATCGCGGAACACCTGCGAGTTCCTCTCGAAGAACCCCGCTAGGTCGTAGCCGACTACTTGCCTGAAGAAAGCATAGGTGCTGGTTAGGGGGCCATCGTCTTGTAAATTGCCCGTCATCACGCAGATATTCGAGCGTTCATAGCGGCTACGCACCGCATTAGGTATCTGCATACTCATCACCATGACGAACATCTGGTAGGCCGAATTAAGGGCATGGGAGCCGTTAACTATATCGCCTTTGGCGCGCTTGCTATCTTGGCTCTTGTAGCCTTGCCGAATCTCAAATACCGCCCCTTGCAGATCAAACTGAGTGCCCTGAGCCTCTTTCACGGAGTTCAACCAGTCAGCCAAGATCTCTGCTTTTTCAGTAGACCTAATCATGCTTAGGTCAAGACGGCCATCCAGTGTCCTGTGCGTCTGAGTGCCATTGTCCTCAGTGATGACATAACCCCAGTTCGCTTCTTCCTCCGTAAGTTGGTACTCATCTATAAAGATTTGCCGTACCAGACGCTCCATGCCGTCACCAAGGTGCCTATAGATAGAGGTCTGACCGCCGCCTGCTTTCGCGGCGAGGTACATTAACTCGTTGTCAAGTCCCATCCAGTGATACAAGGGGTCTGACGAGTACAAACTGATAAAGTCAGGCAGCGATACAGCCTTATCCGTTCCCATCTTGGGCTTGTACTTCATTGCATCACGGAGAGGCGCAAGTACTATCTCCCTATAGTGCTCATCTCTGGCGCTCCAAGAGCCTACTGCTCTTGCCTCTTCGGGTATACCATCCTCGGCCATGTGTGTTCTAATGCTATTGGAGTGCATGCCCGTGCCCTTTCGTCGGCTCATCTACTACCCACAAGTGTACGTGCCAAGCATCACCGCGATTTGCTGAGCGCCGAAAACCCTTCTCCCGACTGGGAAACAGGGAACCGCGACACGCCCGACAATACCCAGAGCGGGGCAAAGTACGGAACAACGACAAAAAAGCAATCCCCCTCGAATCAAAGGAGATTGCTCGTGAGAAATACCCTAGGTGGGATCAGTCCTCGTCGTCCTCGTCATCATCATCGAAACCGCCGAACGGAACCGGGCAGGGGAATCCGAATGGAGGCTTCGGCTGCTCGACCGAGTATGAGAGGCGTTTCTTGATGTGCTTAATCGTGGAGTTGTACAGTATGGCAACCTCCGGAAGAGACTCATTGCTCTGCCAGTAGGAGATTGGTTTGGCGTTGATGCGCTCGATGGTGTCCACGGTAGCCACAGCCTTGCCTCGGATGACGGCAAGCACATACTGCTGTTCCTTGGATCGTTTAAGCATCACCATTTGAACTCCTTCATAAAGGGAAGTACTGGCGGGGGATTCCGACAACACAGGAGCCATTGACCGGCCATGCTGATGAATTTATAGAAAATGCACGGGAATGGTCGTGGTATACGAAAAGAAGAATCCCGTCCTCCAGAAGAAGAGGGCGGGATTCATTGGTTATGGATTGGTGAGGCTACTGCTTCTCCCAAGCTCCGCAGCCTTCGGAACTGAATCCGGCCACCCCGTCAGGGATGGTGATGGTCTGGGCTATTCCTGCGGACACGAAGTTGTTGTCAATGGTCTGACCGTTTGCGTCCTGCATCTCCCAATAGCAGTTCTCCACCTTGTCGCTCATGGTTTTCCAAGTGCCGGTGGACATTTCGTCAGGGACTTTGTAGGTCCCCGCATCCTTTATTAGACCTTGTTGGCGTTTGGTTTGGATTTCCGCCAATCTTGCTGTATCGGCTCCAGCTTTTTGTCTGATTTCTTCAGCACGCGGGTGATCGGGGCACAGTACAAGTGCTCCCAGCAGTTCTTTTGCTTGGCCTTCACCCATTGTTGGCAAACTTAGCGGAATGAATGAAGTGGAAGCGCATTCACTGTACAGAACGCCCATGCCGTATTCGGTATCGTCAGCATGGTCTCCATACGCCGTCTTTAAAGCTTCGTAATCAGTCGTGCTCTTTTCTCCGGTGGCTGTTGAATCCTCTCCTTCAGAATTGCAACTAACTGATTTACCGGTCTTCCATACCGTGTCTCTGAAGTTTTGGCTAGTGACACCATCAATGCGTTCCGTATGTGCCGACAAATCTCCATCACCTGAAGTGACGTAGCAGTTCATGCCAATGGTGAAAGGCTGTGGCTCCGATTCCTCTTCGGTGGTATCAGAAGATTCTTCTTCTTTATCCACAAAATCTTTCAAGGTCGATTTAATCTTGAAAGCACCTCCGCCGGTACCCAAATACTGTACTGTAACCGTGGCGTACATGGTGTCGTCATCTATCGTCCATGCCGCCTTCCAATCTGTCCACAGGATTGATGCGTTCTCCTTTGAGGAAGATGAATACCCTATGGTGTCTACGGTGTTCTCACTCATTCCGGTATTAGCCGCTATGCATTCAAGAATCTCGCGGTCAGGGATGCTGCTCCAAACCATTTGCAAAGCAGGCTCCTCGGAATAATCGCCATCAGACAGCACTTTAATCTTGCCATCTCGATTGCAAGCGGTAGACACTTTCTGAACGACTTCGAGACGTTCTCCAACTTGAACGTTATGAGATACAATAGCCGCAATCGAGGTAACCAGTATGATTGCTGCGACTACAAATGAGGCTATCACTACCGGCAAGCGATACTTATTCCAAACCTCCTCCGCCTTTGACTTGCTCGCCTCTTGTGCAACGAAAGGCTGGGAATCCGCCTCTGCCTTAGCCTCTGTAATACCCTCTTCGTCTGGAGCGGGTTCCGGTGTTAGCTCTTCCTGCGTCTGCGTCTCCTCTGGTTTCTGAGGAAGCGTATCTGCTGCTGGGGCTGGTTGCTCTTGTGTGACTTGTGAGGGTTCTGCGCTACCGGCAGAAAGAACTCCAGACACTCCCGAGAAGAATTCGTCCGCAAGGGAGATGCTATGTGAGTTCTGGAAGCCAGCTGCCGTTGACCCTATCTTTCCTGCGACGGTGAGCCTGACTAAAGTGCCGTCACCGCTGGGTACGGCTGAGGCCGTCAGATTCTCGCCCCAAGTGGTCAGGCTAATACCCGATGAGAACGTGCATGAGCAGGACAAATCGTCGGCGTTCTTCAAGGTAAAGCGGGACTGATCGGATTGCAGACAGCGCTTCATGGCTTCATAGACTTGTCCGATTGGCGCGTTGTAGTAGCGCTCCAGCTGTGTGGTATTCAACGCCATTGTTTCTTCTCCCTCAGGTGAACAGGCAACTGCCTCCATTCTATTGCAATGAAGGTGGGGGGCGGCACTTGATGAGAAGTGCCGAAAAGCCTTCTCCCGACTGGGAAACAGGGAGCCGCGACACGCCCGAGAATACCCAGAGCGGGGAGCGACGGCACCGAAGTACGGGGAACTGGAACGCTAAAGGAACCAGAGGGGAAACAAGAGGGTACAAAAAAGCCGGAAGCCTTAGAAAAATAAGGCCTCCGGCGAGGGCGGAGGATACGAGATTCGAACTCGTGAGGCTGTTACACCAACACGCTTTCCAAGCGTGCGCCATAGACCACTAGGCGAATCCTCCATGCTTTGCAGCGCGCAGTTGAACTGTGTTCCGCAGGCAACTCGAATAAGTTACCACAGGTTTCGGATAAGTGCACGCTTCGGCGTGGCGCGTGTCGCGACGCGGATGTGAAGAATGATCACTGCGAGTGAAAGACTCACTGGAAAGTCCCGCGCAACACCCGCACAAGGACCGCATACTTGTGCAGGGCCCACACACCCGCGCGCGCCTACACAACCTCCGGTAAAGAAATCACCGTGTCCAGGTGAATTTTCGATGTTCGCCCGGCGCGCGCCCGCAATCGCGCCTAGGCTGTGGAGTCATGAACGAGGGGACAGCGACCGACGTAACCGCAGCACATGGCGGCCGGTCGCGCCAATCGAAGAAACACTCAAAGACGTACCGCAGCATATCCGCGATCCTTAGTTGGCTCACGGCCCGCCGCCCGACCACGTTGTCCACATCGCTGCGCGCGCGATTCCTCCCTTACCTGCTCACGCTCGCTATCGCCTGGCTGCCGTGGCTCATACTCACCTGGCCGGGCTCGATGCGCGACGATACGCTTGCCCAATATCTGCAATCGTCCGGTCTGCACCACTATTACACCCAGCATCCGCTGTTTGATACTCTCACGTTCGGCTTGTTCTGGCATATCGGCAGCGCACTCGGCTCCCCTCTGATCGGGCAGGCCCTGTACACCGTAACCCAAGCGGTTCTACTCGCCGCCGGGTGCGCGCTTCTGCTGTGCTACATCCGCAAAATCGGCTCGCCGCGCTGGCTCATCGGTCTCGGCCTTGTCTATCTTGCCACCAACTATGTGGTGGTCGGCGCAATCACCACGATGGGCAAGGACTCGTTGCATGCCGTGTTCTATCTGCCGTTGGCCGTGCTGTTCGTGGAGGCTTGTCTGACGCGCGGCTCGGTACTGGCTCGCCGCCCGGTGGCATTCGCGTTCGTCATCCTGCTGTTCGCCACCATCGTCTCCAAGCGGACGGCGCTCATAATCGTGCTATGCGCCGGCTGCTGTTTGCTCATTGTCTGTACGCCCAAAGGCGCGCGGCGTCGTGCGTTCGCGTGTCTTGCGGTTGCCATCGTTGTGGCGCAGGGCGTGTGGACGCCATTAAGCGCGGCCGCCACGCATGCGAATCGATCGCCCGGACGTGAGGTGTGGGGCCTGGTCACCCAGCCCGTGGCCCGGCTCGCGTACGATGATCCCAGTGCGATAGACAAGGTTCAGCGGCGGCGACTGAACGCGATCATGGATCTCGACTGGGCCGCCGCCGGCATCAACCCGCACCGCACCGATGAGACCTTCCGCACTCTGCGCGAGCACCCTAGGCCAACCGCGGCGCAACAACTCGCGGCCCTGCAGGTCTGGGCGCAGCTCGGCCTCGCGCATCCGACTGAATATGCCACGGCCTATGCCGGGGTGACTCGCGGATGGTGGGACCCGCGCGTCAATTTCGCGTACCCCACTGATTCCGACTACCTGTTCACGCCTAGCTATCTCAGGCAATGGGCATCTTTCCTGACTGAAGGTGCTTGGAAGCATACTTCCGACGGCGATGCCGATACCGTGGCAGCCGAACGGCTTGCCGCCATCGAACATGACCTTGCGCCGCTGAGGGGTACCTCCGATAAGCCGCAATGGCAGAAAAATATATTGCGGGCGATTCATCGGTGGGCGCGTTCGGATGGTCGCGTCGGTGTTCGTAAAGGCAATCTGCTGACTTCGATGGCCCTGTACGTCACGTGGATTCCGCTGGCTGCGGGTCTTGCGCTGGTGGTGCGGCCTGCGCGACGACGCTACGGCCCCGCACTGGCCGCTTACGGTTTGTTGGCATTCACGGTGCTGTCGCTGTATGCCTCACCCATGGCACTATTTTGGTATCCGATTCCGGTATTCCTCGCGTTGCCGCTTTTTGTGGTGTTACCGTTCACATTCCGGGAGAGCCATCCTCTCTGAGCATAGTTATCTCAGATGGTGAAATAATTACGGGGTTAAAAAGCACTAAAACGCCTCTTCTATTACCTCGCGCCCGTCAGAAAATCAAGACTGTTGTTCAAGAATTTTTTTCTATAGAGTTCATAGTTGGTTTTGGACCATTCGAGTACTTGAAGTGAGAGGAATTCAGCATGGTTCGTCGCGCCTGCGCACAGTCCGCTGAAATGAACACGATTCGGGAACGTGATACGCGCGTTGCCGTTTCTCGCGTGCGCGCGAAGTCGGGCAGCACCGGTCGTCTGCAGTCGGCCACGGTCTCGGCTCGTGCATTTGCGGCCATCGTTTTTTTGTTTGCGATGATCGCCGCGACCTTCCTCCCCTCCGCCATCATTCCGCAGTCCGCGTTCGCCGTGACGCCGGCAACCACTGCCACTGCTGCCACCGTCAAGAGCGACGACACCACCAGCGTCGATTACGCGACCTGGGCCGACGTTGCCAAGGCCGTCGAAGCGCAGTTGCAGGAAGGCCTTAAGGAATACAAGGACGGCAACCCAATGGGTGCCAAGTCCGATTTCGGGGCTGCATACACCACCGTCTACGTGACGTCCAACTTCAACAAAGTGGTGAGCGACACCATCGGCGCAGACAAGCAGACCGCGCAGCAGCAGGCCTTCCAGGACCTGCAAAGCCAGGTGTTCACGTCAGGCCAGGACGATCAGCTCACCCAGAAGGTCAACGACCTGACCGCCGACCTCGACGCCACGGCCCAGCAGCTCGACGCCAACACCAACCTCGCCAACCCGAAGCAGTACTCCGAAGACCTCCAGAAGCAGATCGCCAAGGAGCGCAAGGAGCTCGACGCCAAGAAGAAGCGCACCAAGGAAACGGCCAAGACCTGGAAGGAAGTCGCGGACGCGATGCTTCCGATCTTGGACAACGCCTACAAGGCCTACGAGGGTGGCGATGCTGCCAAGGGCACCACGCTCGTGAACGACGCCTACTACCAGCACTACGAGAAGCTCGGCTTCGAGAAGACCGTGCTGAGCGCCATCAGCGGCAACCGCGTCTCCCAGGTGGAATACCAGTTCAAGCTGTGCCGCTCCTCGATGAACACCGGCAAGCCTGCGTCCGAAGTCAAGAAGTACGTCGACGACCTGAAGAACATGCTGACCACCGATGCCGCCAAGCTCGACGGCGGCGCGGCCGATGAGGAGGGTGGCTTCCTCAAGTTCATCACCAGCTCGGTCGGACAGGCGTTCCTGATTCTGATTCGCGAGGGTCTTGAGGCCCTGCTCGTGGTCGCCGCTGTGGTGGCCTACCTCGTCAAGTCCGGCAACAAGCGTTTCACCAAGTGGATCTACGTGGGCGTGCTCGCTGGTCTGGCCGGTGCCGGCATCGTGGCGGTCATCTTCATGCTCGCATTCGGCGGCTCCAGCCCGCTGCAGGAGATCATGGAAGGCGTGTGCGCGCTCGTCGCCATGTGCATGCTGTTGTGGACCAGCAACTGGATGCTCAACAAGTCCTCGGTGGAAGCGTGGAACCGCTACATCAAGGAAAAGACCGAAGCCGCGGTGGCCTCCGTCTCCTCGCAGGTCGAATCCGGCAAGAAGGTGGCTTCCCGCACGGTGATTTCGCTCGCCATGCTGAGCTTCCTCGCCGTGTTCCGTGAGGGCGCTGAAACCGTGATCTTCTACCAGTCAATCTACACGATGAGCCAGGATACGCATGGCATGGTGGTCGGCGCACTCGCCGCCGCCGTGGTGCTCGTGATCATCTTCCTGGTGATTCGCTTTACCTCCGTGAAGATTCCGATTGGCCCGTTCTTCCTGGTCACCTCGATCCTCATGTCCGTGCTGGTGGTTGTCTTCGCCGGCGGCGGCGTGCACGCGCTCATCGAGGGCGACCTGCTGCCCGCCAACTACCTGCCGGGCGTTCCCACCAACGACTGGCTCGGATTCTACCCGTACGTCGAATGCATCATCGCCCAGGTACTGGCAGCCATCGCCGTCATCGCGCTGTTCGTGGTCGGCTTTGCCAAACAGCGTAAGGCCAAGGCCCGGCTTGCGGCCGGCGCGAGCAAGTCGGACGCGAAGGCTGACGAGGAGAGCGCGCAGGCGTAGCACAACGCCCGGTGCGACCATCTCGCGCAACACAACTTGCGACATGGCAACGGAAGCGATTCCAGCCCACGCCGCCACAACTAAAAACAGATAATAAATAATCCATTCACCACAACAAAAGGAATAAGAGAAATGATGAAGAACAAGAAGCTTGCCGCTCTGCTCGGCGTGCTGCTCGCCGGCTCCATGGCTGTTTCGATGGCTGCTTGCGGTTCCACCAACAACGCTTCCGATACCAAGTCCTCGACCAGCTCCTCCGACACCGCCAAGAAGGACGACTCCAAGAAGGCCGACGCCCCGACTGAGACCTCCGGCTTCGAAGAGGTCCCGGTCGGTCCCTCCGGCACCGCCGAGGAGCAGGACAAGGCCGCTGGCCCGCTGACCGTGGGCGCCGTCTACTTCCAGCCCATCGACATGTACCCTGCTTCCATGGGTCTGAAGGCTGCTGACGCTTCCTTCCACCTGGAAGCCGACATCCACGCTTCTGAGGAAGGCACCGACTACGGCTACGGCAAGGGCGACTTCGTCCCTGACCTGACTGTGAACTACACCATCATCGACAAGTCCACCGGCAAGGAAGTCGAGGGCGGCCAGGCCACCTCCGGTACCTTCATGCAGATGAACGCTTCCGACGGCCCGCACTACGGCGCCAACGTCAAGCTCGACAAGGCCGGCACCTACCAGCTCAAGCTCTCCATCGAGTCCCCTGAGAAGAACGGCTGGATGCTCCACGTTGACCCGGAGACCGGTGTCAAGAACCACAAGTTCTGGACCGAGCCCATCGAGGTCACCTTCGACAACTGGGACTACACCCCGCGTCAGTGGTGATTGACTAAGCAGAAAGCCCCTTCGTCAGAGGGGGCTTTACGCCGCTTTAGGGAGATAATTCTTAGGACGGTCTAAAAACTCCCCTCAGTCCGCTTTGCGGACAGCTCCCCTCAGGGGTGGGGGAGCCTAAGGTGAACAGAGAAAGGACGCGAATGCTTGAACAATTCGTGGCAGTGATGCCGGGCACCTTGGCCCCCGCATTGCTGGTGATGAGCCTGAGCGTGATGCTCACGGTCGGCGAGGGGCGAGATAAGCCGATAAGCTCGCATTGGCGTCTCATCGGCCTGACCGTCGGCCTGATCGCCGCTATCACATTCGCCGGCCTGCGCGCCTCGGCCGTGATCAACCAGCGCACGTTCGTCAACTATCCGGTGCTGTGGTGCGCGATCATTGCCGACATCCTCACCATCGTCGTGGTGGTGTTCGCACGCCACATCACCACCAATTGGCAGCAGCACAAGGTGTTCATGCACATTGCGAACGCCGTGGCCGCCATCGACATCGCGCTCACCCTGTTCTACGCGCTGCCGGACGTGATCCTGCAACTGACCATCTGGGTGGAGCCCGGCGACCCGATCTTCACGTCCGACATGTTGCTGCGCGCGCTCGGCTTCGCGCTGGGCCTGGCCATGTCGATTATCGTGGCCGCGATCTTCCGCACGATGCGTTCGACCGCGGTGCGTGCCTCGTTCACCGCCGCCGTGCTCGCGGTGCTCGCGATTCTGTTCGTCCGGCACCTGACCGGTGTCATGCAGATCCTGCAGGCACGCGGTTTCCCGATGGGCCACACGGGATTCGTGGCCCTCGCCTGGTCGATCAACCACAACGACTGGATGATCATGGCCCAGGCGTTCGTGTTCCTGATTCCGGCCGTCGCCTCCGTGGTGGCCGGCTTCCGCATGCCGCTGACCGGCGCGAACGAAGCCATCGGCCGCAAGCACAAGGCGTTCCGCCGCCGCGCCGTGGCCTCCGCCGTCTGGAGCCTCGTGGCCATGATCGGCGTCACGCTGACCCTCACCGTCGGCGTCGCCGCGACCCATCAGACCATCACTCTTTCGCCGCCGGAAGCCTACTCGCTCAAGGACGGCGTGGCCACCATTCCCTTCAGCCAGGTCGAGGACGGCCACCTGCACCGTTTCGAATACAAGGCCAAGGACGGCACCGTCATGCGCTTCATCATCATCCGAAAGAACGGTGGCGCGTACGGCATCGGCCTGGACGCCTGCGAGAACTGCGGCGACGCCGGCTACTACGAGAAGGACGGCAAGATCATCTGCAAGAAGTGCGAGGTGGCCATCAACCTGGCGACCATCGGCTTCAAGGGTGGCTGCAACCCGATACCATTCCCGTACAAGACCGGCCACGGCAAGATCACCATTCAAACTACGGATCTGGACGCGCTGAGCGCCCACTTCCAGTGAGTCAGGCAGGAGGCAAGAATCATGTTCTTTCTGCGTATGATTACTCGCTCGTTCACCCGACAGCTGCGCCGGCGCCTGCTTATCGCGCTGACCGTATGCCTGTCGGCGACCGTGTCCGTATCGATGCTGGGCGTCGTGTTCGACGTGGGCGACAAGCTCAACGCCGAGCTGTCCACCTACGGTTCGAACATCACCGTGCAGCCCAAGGCGGACGCGGTCGTTTCCGACCTGTACAACACCGAGTCGGGCGGTGCGGCGTCCACCAGCGACCCGACCGCCTTTCTGAAGGAGTCGGACGCGGCCAAGATCAAGACGATCTTCTGGTCGTTCAACATCACCAACTTCGCGCCGCAGCTCAACATCCACGCCATGGTGAACGGCACCAACGTGCCGGTTGTCGGCACGTGGTTCAACAAGGACCTCAAGATTTCCACCGGCGAGACCACCGTCGTGGGCGTGGAAGGCATGCGCTCGTGGTGGCAGCTGGACGGCAAGTGGCCCAAGGACGATTCCGATCAGGGCGTGATCGGCAAGACGCTGGCCTCCGAACTCGGTGTGACCACCGGCGACACCATCACCCTCAACAAGACCACCGCCTCGGGCAAGAAGAACGAGCAGAAAATCAAGCTCACCGGCGTCTACGATTCCGGCGACGAGGACAACGGCTCGCTCTACATCGCCTCCTCCACGGCCCAGGTGCTCGCCGACCTGCCCGATTCGGTCGACAAAATCGAGGTCAAGGCCCTGACCACGCCGGAGAACGACCTGGCCCGTAAGGCCGCCGCGAACCCGGCCGCGCTGAGCCAGGAGGAATGGGAGACCTGGTACTGCACCGCCTACCCGAGCTCGATCGCCTACCAGATCGAAGAGGTGATTCCGGGCGCGGTGGCCAAGCAGGTGCGCCAGGTGGCCGCGTTGCAGGGCAATGTGCTGCAGAAGACGCAGGCCGTGATGATTCTGATGACCGTGCTGAGCCTGATCGCCGCAGCCGTGGCCGTGGCCAACCTGATGGTCGCCTCGATCGGCGAACGGTCGGGCGAGCTGGCGTTGCTCAAGGCGCTTGGTGCCACCGATGCCGCGGTATCCCGTCTGATGCTGGCCGAAACGGCGGCAATCTCGCTGCTGGGCGCGATTGTGGGCGCGCTGCTCGGTTCCGGCGTGGCTCAGCTGATAGGCCGGGTGGTGTTCGGTTCCGGCATTACGATGCGGCCGATGGTGTTCGCGCTGGTGTTCGTGCTGCTGGCCGTCACCGTGCTGTTGGCGTCCGCCTCATCGATTCGTTCGATTCTGAACCTCAAGCCTGCGGAGGTGCTCCATGGTCGCTGAGTTTATCTACGTAGGTGTGGAAGGAGGAAACCGATGACCAACACCGGTATGTTCTTCAGAATGCTGTTCAGCGCCGTGTTCCGCCGGCGTTCGCGCGCGGTGATGGCTGTGGTGGCGTCGCTGGTCGGCGCGGCCACACTGTTCTGCCTGGCGATGATCTGCCTCGCCGTGCCGCAGCAGATGAACGAGGAGATGCGCGCGTACGGCGCGAACCTGATTGTCACGCCCACCGAATCGACCAATGCCGACGGCAAGGCCGGCATCGACAAGGCGATGGTGCAGCACACCACTGAAATGGTCAAGGCCAAGGGTTCCGCGAAATACGCCACTTACCGCTACGAGAACGTGCGTGTCAACGCCTCGCCGTACGTGATGGCCGGCGTGAACGCGGCGCAGGTCAAGAACCTCAACCATCACTGGGTGGTCGATGGCTCGTGGCCGACCGACGGCAAGGTGCTGGTCGGACGTGACATCGCCGACGCCATCGGCCTGAGAATCGGCTCCGCCATCACCATCGGCTACCGTGCATCCGATAACGCCAGCGCCAACGGCACTTCGTCGAACTCCTCGATCGACCAGCAAACCAAAGACGGCCGTGTCTCCAGTGACATCATGGACACCTCCGGCACCGAATTCCGCGTGGCCGGCATCGTGGACACCGGCGGCAGCGAAGACTCGATCATCTACGCCACCAACGCCGACGTCAACAAGCTCACCGGCATCACGCGCGGCGTGGACGTCATCGAGTATTCGGCCGGCGCCAGCGACCTCGCAGGCCTGGTGTCCAGCATCAACGACATGACCTCCATGCACGTCAAGGCGCAGCAGGTCACCAAGATCACCGCCTCCGACACCCGCATCATCACCATGCTGCAGACGCTGTTCTGGATCGTCTCGTTGGTGGTGCTGGTGCTGACGCTCGTCGGCGTCGGCACCACAATCAGCTCGATCGTCTCGCAGCGACGCAACGAGATCGGCCTGCGCAAGGCCCTCGGTGCCAGCTCGCGTGCCATCGGCACCGAGTTCTACATCGAATCATCGCTCTACGGCCTGATTGGCGGCCTCATCGGCACCGCAATCGGCTACGGACTCGCCAGTTGGCTGTGCGTGGCGGTGTTCGAACGCTCCATCGGATTCAACTGGTGGCTGGCGCTGATCTCCGTGCTGTTCAGCGCGCTGGTCGCCATCGTCGCCTCCATCCCGCCCGTCCACCGCGCCACCCGCATCGACCCCGCCGTCGTGCTTCGCGAAGAATAAAGAAAGAGAAACGTCATGCTACTTGAACTCGACCACATCTCGAAGATCTACGGCGACCTGCATGCCGTGGACGACCTCAATTTGACCGTGCCGGAAGGCGAATGGCTCGCCATCGTCGGCTCCTCCGGCTCAGGCAAGACCACGCTGATGAACATGATCGGCTGCATGGACACGCCCTCCAAGGGCTCCGTGAAGCTGGAAGGCCGCAAGCTGGAGGACCTGAACGCCACGCAGCTGGCCGACGTGCGCAAGAACCTCATCGGACTGGTGTTCCAGAAGTTCTATCTGGTGCCGCACCTGACCGCCGTGGAAAACGTGATGGTGGCCCAGTACTACCATTCGGTGGTCGATGAGAAGCAGGCCATGGAGGCGCTGGAAAAGGTCGGCCTGAAGGACCGCGCCCACCACCTGCCCGGCCAGCTCTCCGGCGGCGAGCAGCAGCGCGTGTGCGTGGCCCGCGCGCTGATCAACGACCCGAAGCTGATTCTGGCCGATGAGCCCACCGGCAACCTCGACGAGAAGAACGAGAAAATCGTGCTCGACCTGTTCCGCAAGCTGCACGAGCAGGGCACCACGATTATCGTGGTCACCCACGATGCGCTTGTCGCCAGCTGCGCGCAGCGCGAGATCATGCTCAACCATGGCGTGCTCGTCGGTGAGAAGTGGAATGACGAGGATGCGCGCAAGGCCTACGAGGCGGCCGGCGGCAAGCCCGCCTCCACGGGTGCACAGGTCGAGGGCGCGCAGAACGGCGAGACCGCCATTGGTTTCGCTGACCCCACCAAGGCCGCGAAAACCGGCGGCGAGGAGTAGGGCCGTCAGGGGCATCGAGCAGTATGTGAGGAATACATGGCAAGCTGATGGTCTCTCCCCCAGTCAGCTTCGCTGACAGCCCCCTCGTCAGAGGGGGCTTAAGGAGCGTGAATATGACCGAAAAGAATACGTTGAAGAAATCCGCGACATTGGCGGCGGCCGGACTGGTCGTGGCTGGCGCGCTGCTGGCCGGGTGCGGCGAATCCAAGGCCACGCCGATGGACGATGCGTACGCCGGCAACTCGGGCGAGACCGAGAAGTCGCAGGAAGAGCAGTCGCAATCCCAGTCGAACGGCTCCGATAGCTCCGACGGCTCCGATTCCGGCTCATCGCACAACGACCCGTCCACCACCACGTCCGACAAGAAGGACACCGGCAACTACAAGGACGGCAACTACTCGATCAACGGCCAGTACGGCCCGGTCGGCGAGGATTCCATCGACGTCCATCTGACCATCAAGGACGGCAACGTCGAGACCGTCAAAATCATTGGGCACCCGTTCACCACGATTTCCAAGAACCATCAGGACGACTTCGCCAAAGCCATCAACGGCGTAGTGGACGGCAAGCCCCTGAAGGGACTCAAAGTGGACAAGGTCGCCGGCGCCAGCTGGACCTCCGACGCCTTCAACAAAGCCCTCGAAGTCGCCCGCCAGGAGGCTTCGATTCAGGAGTAAGACCGCTACTTCAGCAATGCTGGCCACAGCAGATCGGCCATGCGCGAGGGCCAGGCGGTGTCGTCGTCCATCGCTTTGCCCTCGATGGCCTCATACGCCACCAAAGACCCGATAATCGTGGACAACAGCAACTTTTCGTCAACGTCCTCGCGAAACACGCCCTGCGCGACTCCCTGCTTGAGGAACGCCCCCACATGCTCCAGCCACGGGGTCACCACCTGGTCGACGATGTGCTGGAAGAACTCGGCCTCGCTGGACAATACAATGCCCACGCGCTTGACGTCGATGTCGTTGTCGCGCACCCAATCGACCAATCGCTGCAATAGTTGCGTGAAATGCTCACGCGTGGGGCTGGGCACTGGGTCGGAATCCGGGATGGCCAGATATATCGCGCTTATCTCGCGCAGCAGCTCGTCGGCATTATGGTATCGACGGTAAATCGTGGTTTTGGCCACACCGGAGCGCCGGGCCACCTCCTCGATGGTCACGCCGCTGATGCCGCGGTCCACCGCAATCTGCAGCGTGGCGCGCATGAGCTTGCGATCCGTCGCCTCGCGCGTGCGCTCACCGCGCGGTGTCGCCGTCGTACCTGTCATCTCCGTCATCTCTTCTCTTCGAAATATGCTCCCGTACGCTCCCGCTGGCGGGAGCTGGCTGGCAAAGCCAGACTGAGGGTGGTAAGTCCATGCCGTTTGTAGGCAACTCCCGGATAATACCTACTAGCCCAGCACTTTAGTGCTCTCGACTTTGGCTACATACCACTGGTTGAACCGCACCAGTGGCTTCCTGAGCAACAGTCCAAGCAACAGTAGCGGCGGCACGAATGCCAGCAGCATTCCGGCGGCCCGCCAGTAATCCATGTCGTAGATGCCGGCGATGGCCGCACGCATCATCGTCACCGCATGGGTGAGCGGCAAGAACGGACTGACTTTGGCGATGAAGTCGGGCAACATCTGCACCGGGTAGGCGGCGTTCGCACCCGAAATCTGCACGATGAGCATAAGCACGCCGATTGCCTTACCCACATTGCCGAAACTCACCACCATCGTATAGGTGAAGAACGAGAACACCAGCGAGGCCAGCCATCCGGACAACATAAACAGCAGCGGATGCACGGCCTGCACGCGCAGGAACAGCAGATCGCCGCCGAGCGACACCGTGGATTGCAGCAGCGCAATCAGCGCGAACACCCCGTAATGCCCGAGGAAGAGCCGATGCGGCCGCGGATCGCCCAAGGCTTTGCGCGTCCGGCGAGACACGGTGGTTTTCAGCGTCACCACCATCAGCAGCGCGCCCACCCACAGCGGCAGCAGCGTGTAGAACGGCGCCATCGACGAACCGAAATTCGCCACCGGGAATACGGCCTTGCGCCTGAGCTGCACCGGCGCGGCCAACGTACTGGCCAGCGTTTCGGGATCATTGCCCAGCACCTCTTTGACCATGCTCATATCGCCACTGTTTAGTGCGTCGCTCAGTGTGCTGTTGAACGAAGCCAGTTCGGCACCGGCGGAACGCAGTTTGCCGGACACCTTGTCCAACGTGGTGCGAGCGTCGCTGAGCATATCGCTGGCGTCGTCGGAAGTCCTTTTCAGGTCGCCGAGCGTGGAGTCCAACTGGGTGGCGCCGGAACTCAGTATGCCGGAGGCGTCAGAGACGGTGGACGACAGGGAGTCGATTTGCGGTTTCACCGTGGCCGTGAAATCCGACTTGATATTGGCGATACTGTTCTGCGCTTGATCGGCCAGATCCTTGACCTGCGCATGCGGATCCTGCGCGTCCTGATTACCTTGGCGAATATCGGTCGCCGCCGTATTCAGCGCTTGCCGCAGCCTGTTCTGCCGTGCGATCGAACGGTCAATCGCCGTGATGATGGATGAGTCGTTGCCCAGTATGCCGGCCAACGTGTTGCGAATTTCAGTGTATTTCTCCGTCTGCTTGCCAATGGCCGTGGCTTGACGGTCCAATTCGTCGGCGGCCGTGGTGGCACCATCATTCGCGTCGGAATACAGCTTGTCTATGGAATCGGACACCGCGCCGAAACTGGAGGCGCTCGCGTCCAGTGCGCTGCTCATCGCGTCAGCGGTGGTGCCCAGGGCTCCGACCGCGTCGGTGACTCCCTGCTTGGCGCTGGCGAGATCCTTGCCTCCTTGTTTGGCGGCAGAGGAAACCTGAGTGATCAGCGAGTTCGAGGTGTCGAGCAAGGCGCCGGCCGTATCGGTCAATGCGCTGTATGTGCCAAGCAAATCCGCCGTATCGTCAAGCCGTGTGGCGAAATCGGCGATATTGGCGTTGAAGGTATTCAGTTGCTCTTTGGCTTCGGGCTTGGACAGCTGATCGGCCAGCGAAGACGCGATTTCCAGCCCTGCCGAAGTGATGGTCTTGGCGAACGTGGTGTTGATTTCCGCCGCCACCTCGTCCGTGCCCTCGTTGAGCAGATTCGGTGCCAGCGCGTTCTTCTTCTCGTTGCGGTAATAGGTCAGTTCGGCATGCTGCACATCGTCGGAGAAGAAGGTCATCATGTCTTTGCTGAACGACTTCGGAATTACGATGGCCGCGTAGTATTTGCCGGATCGTGCGCCCTCGACGGCATCGTCTTTGGACGTGATCGTCCAATCGAGCTGACTGTTGGCGCGCAGCGCGTTCACCACCTGATCACCGACCGTGACTTTCATCGGGATCAGGTCGGAACGATACCCCTCATCCACATTCGCCACCGCGAATTTCAGGTTCTTCATATTCGAGAACGGGTCCCAGCATGCGGCCACGTTGAACCAGGTGAACAGGCCGGGAATCATCACCAAGCCGATCACGATGATGATGGAGACCACGTTGCTGGTCAGGCGTTTGATGTCGCCGGTAAACAGTTTCCACATGGTGTTCATCGTGCGTGCCTGCCTTCCTTGGTCGGCGGAATAGTGGGGATGATTGCGGTAACGGCGGCGCTCGGGTCCGCTTCTTCGTGGCGTTCGGCGGAGGTGTCGCGACGCTTGGCCTTATGCCCGTACAGCATGGCGCGGATCGACTCGTCGGAGAGGTTGCCGAGCTCGGTTTGGCGGCGGATGGAATCGCGCATGAATTCCACGACCATCAGGAAGCCCATGATGATGAGCACCCATGCCAGCCATGTGCCCATGACCACGATTTTCTCGCTGGTGGTCAGCGCAAACACGATAATGAGCGCGGCCGGCACCACAAATCCGGCGATAAGCGCACCCAGCAGCAGCCGGGGATACTGGTAGGCGAATTTGGCGGCCCGACGTTCGATGGCATGACGGTATTCGTCGCGGTCGGCCAGTGCCGCAATGGCCTGAGTGACACGGTATTCGCTGCCGGGCAGGTGCACCGGCTCGCCGATAATCATGTCGCTTTCCTTGATTTCCCGTGCGAACAGGCGGTTGAGATTGGCCAGTTTCGGCCGGGCGCCGAGGCCAAGCACAAAGGCCAGAACCGCGAAAACCAGCAATTTGCCGATATAGGCGAACCAGAGGCCGTCGTAGAAGCCGCCGATGGTTTCACGCATTGCGTCAATCGAATAGGTGAACGGCAGCAGCGGATAGATGGCGCGGAAGAACGCGGGCATCATTTCAATCGGGTACAGGCCGGAGGCGCCCGGCACCTGCAGAATGACCAGCGCCACGCACACGCCTTTGCCCACGTGCATGAACGTGGTGGAGAGGGCGAAAATCACCGACATATACACCAGTGAGGTGATGACGCAGGTGAGCAGAAACACCGGGGCGCTCGCGCATTGAATGCCGATGACAAGATCGCCGATGGCTGTGACCAGGCCTTGGACGGCGGCCAGCGTGGCCAGCAACAGGAAACGGCCGAGATAGCCTTGAGTTGGCGTGAGATCGTCGATGCCCTCGTCGTCGGTTTCGAGTTTGGGAATGACCACGAGCACGAACGCGCCCACCCACAAAGACAGGGTGGTGAACAGCGGTGCCATGCCGGAACCATAGGAGGCGACCGGGTAGACGGTCCGTTCGCTGATAACACTGGGGGAGAGCATGAAGTCGGCGATTGTGGCGGCATCCAGCTTGCCGTCGGTGTCGATCAGGGAGCTGAGTGAACTGGAGACGCTCAGGGTTTTGATGTCGGTGGCCAGCGTTTCGAGCTTGGTTTGCATGCCGGCCAGCGCCTTATCGGTGTCGCGTAGCGCGGTCACCGTGGTGGAGGCGGCTTTGTCGAGTTGATCGAGGGTGCTCTTCGACTGATCGATGAGTGAGCCTTGCGACGTGATGCCGGTCGACAGAGTGTTGGCGGTCGAGCTGAGGGTGTTGAGGCCGGTGTTGAGCTGAGGAATGGCGCCGGAGGTGATGGTGCCGCGAGCGGTATTGGCCTCGCGCACCGTGGTTTGGGTGGCGGTATTGAGATGCTGCGCCAATCCGGCGGTGTCTGTGGAGGCGTTGCCGATAGTGGTGTTCAGGCTATCGAGGTTGCCCAGTGCGCCGGCAAGCTCGCTATTGCGGCTTTCCAGTGTGGCAATGGCGGATTGCAGCGGTTCTCGATCGGCGTTCGGCAGCCCTTTGAGTTGGTCGATGATGTCGGCGTTCGCTTGGTTGATGTCTTCCGCCGTATTGATCAGTCCGTCTACCTGCTGATTGGCGGCGCTGATGGTTCCGGCTACCGTGCCCACGCTTTGGTTGGCCTGTGCTGCGGCTTGGCTCAGCAGGCTTGAGCCTTGGTCAAGCGCTTCGGACGTGGAGGTTACGAAGCCGTTCAGGCTGGTCTGGGTAGTGCCGATCAGGGTGGAGACGCCGGCCAGGCCTTCCGCGGTGTCGATGCCAAGTGTGCGCGCGTCGTCCAGCGCCTGACGTGCGGTGCGTGTCTGCTCTGGGGTATCGGTGAGTTTGGTGGTGAGCTTGGCGATGGTGCTGCGTGTGTGCTGCACGTCGCCGGAGGCCTCGGCAAGGGCCGTGAGGGCCTTGGCTTTGGTGGTGTCTTCGGTGCTGATGGCTTTGCTGCCAACCGTATTGATGACTTCGGTAAGTACTTTGGATACGGTGGAGACGAATGTGGAATTGACCGTGCGGTCCACAGTGGACGCGCCGACGTCGGTGACTTTGGGGGCGATGGCGCTGGCTTTTTCGTTGACGTAATACTCCAGAGTGGGCCGACTCTTGCCGCCGGTCACCACGCCGGCGAGATCGTTGGAAAAGCCTTTGGGGATGATGATGGCTGCGTATGCCTTGCCGGATTCCACCTGGTCCATGGCCTCGGCTTCGGTGACGAAGGTCCAGCCGAGCTGGTCGTTGCTTTTCATCTGCTTGACGATCTGATCGCCGAGGTTTTGCTTGCCGATGAGCGCGTTGTCGGTGCCGTCGTCATTGTTGGCGATGGCGACGGTGATGCCTTTGGTATTGCCGTACGGGTCCCAGAAGCCGACGATGTTGTACCACGAATACAGTGGTGGGATGAACACCATGCCGAACAGGATCACCCATGCGGCCGGCACCTTGAACAGGCGCAGGAAGTCGCGTTTGAGGACCTTGAAGATATTGCCCACTGATACCTCCGGAGCTTGGTGTTGCTTGGTTGCTACGTTTTCCGTAGCGATACGTTAATCGTAGCGCTACGGGTGTTGTAGCGTAATATGGCTGCCGGAGATCAATGGGGTGATTGATGATGTCTTTGGCGGAATAACGCCGCTGCCCAGCGGCTTATCGTGCGTCGCTGGGCATTATGCCTAATTTTTGTGGCTGGGGTGCTGTGGGCTGGGGTGCTGTGTGTGTTGGTGTGAGGCTGCCCTCCATGGGGCGGTAAAACCTTCATCGGGCGGTAAGTGGCCCATGGGGCGGTGAAATCCCCATGGGGCGGTGGCTTAAAATGGCTTTATTCCGCGGAATGCGGTTTTGGGCTAACCGCCCCATGGGGTAATTACCGCCTCATGAGAGAGCTACCGCCCCATGGATAAACCGTTGTATCAGCTTTCGATGGTGCCGGATTGGCCATCGATGGCCGACTGCTCGTTCTGGCTGGATGACTGGTCGGAGCTGGAGTTGCCGGAAGTGTCAGAACCTGTGCCGGCCGTCCATCAAGTTCGGCAAAACTGCAATCGGGTGATAGTGTAAGGGGACGCTATGTGGGGAGGAAACCATGGTTGAATTCAAGGACGATGGCACGGCCACTACCCTTGGCAAGACGCGAGAGAACCGTGACGCCGAGTCCGCAGTCGTGGCCGATCTGGTGGCCGTCGAATTGGACGACGCCGGCTTGAACCTGAACGCCAAGCGATTACCGATTCTGGCGCGCATCTATGGCGCGGTCGTGCTGCTGGACGGACTCGCCACATTGCCGATTATGGTGATTTCCATCCTCTATGCCGTGCGCGAGATTCTGGATGGTCATGTGCACGTCGATGCGATGAGCCTGACCTTCATCCTATCCGCGGTCCGCGCGGTGGTGCTGGTGGTCAGCGCCGTCTGCCTGATCGTGTTCGGCGTGATGCTGCTGCGCAACCATCGCCGGTATGCCGCGCGCTGGACCTACGTGCTGATGCCGCTGACGCTGGCGGATGGCATGCTGTCACTGGCGTTGACCGGCCTCGGCCCCAACCTGCTGATGCCGCTGGTCCAGATGATCATTCTCATCGTGATCTCGGTGACCGCCGACCCCTCCCTGAGCGAGGAACGGCGCCTGCAGCGCGCGCTCAAGCGCATGGACGATCGAGATGACTATGAGTCGGCGGTGGCGGCCGGCATGCTGGGACGCGACCAGTCCGGCAAAGGCTACATCGCACTGGACTTCTTCAACATCTTCTGGCTGTTCACCATCGCCTCGGTATTCGGTCTGATCATGGAGACGATCTATCACATGGCGTTGTACAACGGCGAACTTCAGGACCGTGCGGGCCTGCTGTGGGGGCCGTTCTCGCCGATCTACGGCTGCGGCGCGGTGCTGGTGACCGTATGCCTGAACCGCCTGTGGAAAGCGAACCCGTTCCTGATCTTCTGCGCCTCGGCGGTGATCGGCGGCGCGTTCGAATACTGCACGAGCTGGTTCATGGAGGCGGCCTTCGGCATCACCGCGTGGGACTACACCGGCCGATGGCTGTCGATCGACGGGCGCACCTCGGGCCTGTTCATGTTCTTCTGGGGTCTGATCGGCGTGGCGTGGGTCAAATGGCTGCTGCCGCGACTGCTCGCCCTGATCAACCGCATTCCCTGGAAGGTGCGGTATTCGCTGACCGCCGTATGCGCGGTGCTGATGGTGATCGACATCGCCTTCACGCTGATGGCCTTGGATTGCTGGTATGGGCGCATGGCCGGCCAGCCGCAGGATTCGCCGGTCGCGATGTGGTTCAGTGAACGGTATGGCGATGCGTACATGGCCAACCGTTTCCAGACCATGCACATCGATCCCTCCAAGGCCGGGCGCATGTGAATGGCAAGTAATTACGCTTCGCGGGCAGAAGGTGCGTAGAGCCTAAGACAGCCCTCGTGCGCGGGTGGTAAGCGGGATACACTTTCAAGCGTTGAAGGAATGATTCCCTCCGCTGATGCGCTGTTTTGTGACGTGCGTGATGACGATGGGACAATCAAACGAAAGGCAAGGCACATGGCCGAAGCTACAGCAAACATTGGTGTGATCGGACTGGCCGCGATGGGCTCCAATCTGGCGCGTAATCTGGCGCACCATGGCAACACGGTGGCGTTGTTCAACCGTCACTACTCGCGTACCGAGAAGCTCATGGCCGAGCATGGCGCCGAAGGCGACTTCGTGCCGGCCGAAACGCTCGAAGAGTTTGCCGCGTCTCTGAAACGTCCGCGCACCGCCATCATCATGGTCAAGGCCGGTGCTCCGACCGACGCGACCATCGCGCAGCTGGAAGAGGTGTTCGAACCGGGCGACATCATCGTCGACGGTGGCAACTCCTTCTTCAAGGACACCATCAAGCGTGAGAAGGAAGTACGTGCTAGGGGCTTCCACTTCGTGGGCTGCGGCGTATCCGGCGGCGAGGAAGGCGCGCTCAACGGCCCGTCCCTGATGCCCGGCGGCACCGTGGAATCCTGGAAGACCCTGGGGCCGATTCTGGAATCCATCGCCGCCAAGGTGAACGGCGAGCCGTGCGTGACCCACATCGGTGCCGATGGCGCCGGCCACTTCGTCAAGATGGTGCATAACGGCATCGAATACGCCGACATGCAGGTGATCGGCGAGGCGTACGACATTCTTCGCCGTGGACTCGGCATGGACGCCGAAGAGATCGGCGACGTGTTCGAGGAGTGGAACAAGGGCGATCTCGACTCCTACCTGATCGAGATCACCGCCCAGATCCTGCACCACAAGGATGCCGAGACCGGCAAGCCGTTCGTGGACGTGGTCGTGGATCATGCCGGCATGAAGGGTACTGGTACGTGGACCGTGCAGACTGGTCTGGAATTTGGTTCTCCTGTGGCTGCCATCGGTGAAGCCGTGTTCGCTCGTGCACTGTCTTCGCACGGTGAGCTGCGTGAAGACGCTCAGAAGGAAGGTCTGGCCGGCCCGGACAAGACCATCGATCTGGCCGGAGAAGACGAGGCCGCGTTCGTCGATGACGTGCGCAAGGCCCTGTTCGCTTCCAAGGTCGTGGCCTATGCTCAGGGCCTGAACGAGATTCAGGACGGTGCCAAGGAATACGGCTGGGATATCAACCTGTCCGAAGTGGCCCGCATTTGGCGTGGCGGCTGCATTATTCGCGCCCAGTTCCTGCTCGACCGCATCACCGAGGCCTTCAAGGGCGATAACCCGCCGGCTTCCCTGCTGTTCGATCCGTACTTCGAGAAGATCATCGGCGAATCGCAGGACGCATGGCGTCGCGTGATCGTTCGCGCGGTGGAGGCCGGCATCCCGACCCCGGTGTTCTCCAGCTCCCTGGCTTACTACGACGGTCTGCGCTCCAAGCGTCTGCCCACCGCGCTGACCCAGTCCCAGCGTGACCTCTTCGGTGCCCACACCTACGGCCGCGTAGACAAGCCCGGCGTGTTCCACACCCTCTGGGCCGAAGAGGGCAAGCCCGAGATCGAGGCGTAGCCTCGCGATCTCGGGCTTAGGGAAGCCCGGTGGGCTCCCCGGCCCTCTTCGGAGCGAGGCGGCTATGCCGCCGAGCCAACACTGAGCCTCGCCGCAGGCGAGTCCCTAATTGCAGGGGCCGGAGGCGAAGAGGGTAAGCCTGAGATCGAGGCGTAGCCATAGACGAATTAAGCCCCCTCATCAGAGGGGGCTTAATTCACTCACAACTCGGTGACGGTTTCTTCGGTGGAGAACCAGGTGAACTCGTCCACTCCGTTGGCGTAGGAGGACGGGTAATCCGGGTTGTTGGACCGCTCGAAGACATGGGCCAGCGATTCGGCTTTGTCGGCACCGGCGGCGAAGAACCACGTATGGTGTGAACGTGCGATGAGCGGCGCGGTCAATGAAACACGCAGCAGCGGCATCTTGGGGGAGTGGTTCACACCCACGGTGAGCCTATCGGTAACCTTGACCTCATCATGACCAGGGAACAGCGACGCATAGTGACCGTCCGGTCCCATGCCGAGAATCATCAGATCGATTACCGGTTCCGGACCAAGCTCACGGATGAGTTCGGCCCCATAATCGCGGGCGGCGGCGTCCAGCAATGCATCGTTCGCGGCATCGGCGGCGGCGCGAACGGAATCGTCGGCGCTGTCGGCATCGGACATAACATCGGCGATCTCGTCGGCGGAACGAACGTCGGCCGCCATCTCATGGATATTTGATTCCGGCAGCTTGCCGTTGGCCACGAGCTGGTCAAGCAGCAGGCGACGGGCCTCCAAAGCATTGCGATCGGTGTCGTAAGCCGGCACGAAGCGTTCGTCGCTCCACCAGAAATGCACGCGCGACCAATCAATCGCATCAGCCAGCGGATCGCTCAGCACCAAGCCCAACGGCTGCGCGGCCGAACCGCCAGACAGCGCCACATCCACGCGCGTGCGGTGCGTGCCATCCGGCAGTCGCTCGGCGAGCAAATCGAGTAGCGCCAAGACAAAACGTTGCGCGCCAGCCTGAATCATCAGATCTTTATTCGGATACACAATGAGTTTTCGAGTTGCCATGTATGGTCCTTATATGGGGTATGTGTCGTACTTTGCAATGTGGATTGTGTTGTCAGTTGACAACGCATAATACGGGTGGCATGCCGGGAATCCAGCCATTTGCAGCAATGAAATGTGTTGTCAGTTGACAACACAATGTACATTGTGCGACATCGCATATGTCACTTTATTACTCCGCGGTCATGAGCTTCGGCATCGCATGAGGTAGGAAACGATGAGCAACGGCGTTGGCATGGCTCGACCACAATTGCCGAACTCATGTCAACGCCGCTGTGGCAACGGTTCTACCGACTTCAGTGACGAATCAGATCCCAGCCTTCGTTGATGACCTCGGCGTAGATCTCATCGGGATCGATGCGGCGCAGTTCCTCGGTCAGGCAATCCTCAATGGTGCGCATCGGCACGGATACTTCCTGCGGAGTCTGGCCGGGCATCGAGATCAGCGCTTGGTCCTCATACGGGCGTTCCAGCGAGATCACACCGTCCTCACGGGTCAGGTACACGCCGGTCACAGCCTCGGCATCGGGTACGAATTCGGTTTCGACTGGCACTCCGAGCTTGAGGTGCAGCCATGCGCACAGCAGTTCCATCGGCAGGAAGTCGGCCTTGCCGGTCACCTTGGCAGCAGTGATGGGCAGGTGCGGTGGCTGGTCGAGCATCGAGGCAAGCATCGCGCGCCAGACGGTCAGTCTGGTCCACGACAAGTCGATGTCTTCCGGCGTCCAATTGCGGCGCAGACGTTCGATCGTGGCCTCAGGGTTGTTGGAATGCAACGCATCGGTGATGCGGCTTCGGGCCATCGCCCCCATCAGATCCTTGGCTGGGTTCGACGGCGGCGTGGTCGGCCACCACGCCACTACGGGCGCGTCCGGCACGAGCAGCGGGATGACCAGCGTATCCGGATGGTTGATCAGGCCGCCGCGCGGGCGCAGGATGATGATCTCTCCCGCGCCGGCGTCCGCGCCGAACCGCACCTGGGCGTTCAGGTTGGAGCCGCTCGGGGCGTTCGGCCCATCGGTCAGGTCGACGGCCGGATTGTCGCGATCCGCGCTCACCTCGGCGGCCGCTTCGGCCGCGTCCGGCTCGCCATCGGCGGACCGGGCGACGGGATCGGTGTCCGGCACCACGGCGATCACGCGGCACGGATGCTCGCGGCTGGCCGAATTCGCGATCTCCAGCGCATGTTCCAGATCGGCGTCCTCGGTGGCGATCAGCAGCGTCAGTACGCGGCCGGTCGCCGATTCGCCGCGCTCCTCATGCAGTTGTTCGATCTTGTGCGCGATTTCGCGGGTGCGGGTATTCGGCATGTCGATGATCATGGCATCCTCCAATGGCGTCCGTCGCGTGCCAGCATGTCGTCGGCTTGGGTTGGACCCCATGTGCCGGAACGATAGGCTTGCGGCTGGCCGAGCGTGGACCAGAATCGTTCAATCGGGTCGAGGATCTCCCAGCTGAGGTTCACCTCTTCGGTGGTGGGGAACAGCGGCGGGTCGCCGAGCAGCACGTCCAGAATCAGTCGTTCGTAGGCTTCCGGCGAGTTCTCGGTGAAGGAGCGACCATAGCTGAAATCCATGTTCACGTCTCGGACCTCCATGGTGGAGCCGCCCGGCACCTTGGCGCCGAAACGCATGGTGACGCCTTCGTCGGGCTGAACGCGAATCACGATGGCGTTCTTGCCGAGTTCGCGCACGGCGGTCTGTTCGAACGGCAGGTGCGGGGCGCGTTTGAACATCACGGCGATCTCGGTGACACGCTTACCCAGACGCTTGCCGCAACGCAGGTAGAACGGCACGCCAGCCCATCGGCGGGTGTCGATGTCAAGACGGATGGCGGCATACGTCTCGGTGGTGCTTCGGGGGTCGATGCCCTTCTCCTCCAGATAGCCGACCACCTCATGCGATCCCTGCCATCCTCTGGCATACTGGCCGCGCGCGGTGTTGGCGGCAAGATCCTTGGGTAGACGCACGGCGGAAAGCACCTTGGTCTTCTCGGCGGTCAGATCCTTGGCGGTGAAGCTCACCGGCTCCTCCATGGCGGTCAGGGCCATGAGCTGCAGCAGGTGATTCTGGATCACGTCGCGTGCGGCGCCGATGCCGTCGTAATAGCCGGCGCGGCCGCCGATGCCGATGTCCTCGGCCATCGTGATCTGCACGTGGTCCACATAGTTGGCGTTCCAGATCGGCTCGTACATGGCGTTGGCGAAGCGCAGGGCCAGCAGGTTCTGCACGGTCTCCTTGCCGAGGTAGTGGTCGATGCGGAACACGGAACTCGGGTCGAACACCTCGGACACCACGCTGTCGAGTTCCCTGGCGCTGGCCAGATCATGGCCGAACGGCTTCTCGATGATCACGCGACGCCACGCTCCCTCGGATGAGCGCGACAGGCCGGAGGCGGCCAGCTGCTTGGCGACCTGCGGGAAAGCCCGCGGCGGCACCGACATGTAGAAGGCATGGTTACCCTGCGTGCCGCGGTCGCGGTCAAGCTCCTGCACGGTGGCGCTCAGACGCTCGAAGGCCTCCGGGTCGTCGAACGTACCCTGCACGAAGCGGATTCCGGCGGCCAGATTGCGCCAAGTCGACTCCTTGAACGGCGTACGGCAATGCGCCTGGATAGCGGCCTTGACGAATTCGATGAACCGTTCCTGTGTCCAGTCGCGGCGGGCGAAGCCGGTCAGACCGAAGCTCGGCGGCAGCAGGCCACGGTTCGCCAGGTCGTAGACGGCCGGCAGCAGTTTCTTCTGCGCCAAGTCACCCGTGACGCCGAAAATGACAAGGCTGCACGGGCCGGCGATGCGGGGCAGTCTGAGATCGCGCGAGTCGCGCAGTGGATTGCTCCAGTTGGGGGATTCACTCATATGGCCAAGGGTAGTCGTTCATGGCCGTGCATGGCCAGAGGGCGCGTGCGATGTGGGCGTGATATGGGCCATACGCGCGGACGGGCCGACGATTGTCGCGGCAAATCGCCGATTTGGTTTGTCGGATGAGCGCGTGTATCCTAGTAGAGTTGCCCCTCTAGCTCAACGGTTAGAGCAGCGTCCTTTTAAGTCGTGGGTTGTGGGCTCGACTAACAAGGGGGGCACCGAAACACCTCGACGCCCCTGGGGGGGC
>OJKF01000031.1_pt1 | contig 121682 bp, 128 predicted proteins | sample 1596531 | NCBI WGS metagenome assembly OJKF01 (sample SAMEA4350128, study PRJEB24818) | metagenome | biome: human; feature: gut; material: faeces | place: Denmark | collected 2013-09 | reverse complement strand
TCTGAGGCAGCACCTGGCACGGCTGGGACGGAAGTCGCTGTCGTTCTCAAAATCGGTGGAGCTGCATGACAAAGTCATCGGGCATTATCTGAACATAAAACACTATCAATAAGTTGGAGTCATTACCCAAATTGTCGGCGTGGACAAACTGGCTCCCGCCACCTCTTCCCTCTCATTAAGTCAGATTATCGCCGACAATACCCCACTGACCACGGCGATAACGACCCACGGCGATGAATTAGCTGCGGTGCTGTTTACCTCCGGAACCGAGGGTCTGCCAAAGGGCGTGATGCTAACGCATAACAATATTCTCGCCAGTGAGCGGGCTTATTGCGCGCGGCTGAATCTGACCTGGCAGGATGTCTTTATGATGCCTGCGCCACTCGGCCACGCAACGGGCTTTCTGCATGGCGTAACGGCACCATTCTTAATTGGCGCTCGCAGCGTGTTGTTAGATATTTTCACTCCTGATGCGTGTCTCGCGCTGCTTGAGCAGCAGCGTTGCACCTGTATGCTAGGCGCAACGCCGTTTGTCTATGATCTTTTGAATGTACTAGAGAAACAACCCGCGGACCTGTCAGCGCTGCGTTTCTTTCTTTGCGGCGGAACCACAATCCCCAAAAAAGTGGCGCGTGAATGCCAGCAGCTCGGCATTAAATTATTAAGTGTTTATGGTTCCACAGAAAGTTCGCCGCATGCGGTGGTGAATCTCGATGATCCTTTGTCGCGCTTTATGCACACCGATGGTTACGCTGCCGCAGGTGTAGAGATTAAAGTGGTCGATGACGCACGCAAGACCTTACCGCCAGGTTGCGAAGGTGAAGAAGCCTCGCGTGGCCCCAATGTGTTTATGGGATATTTTGATGAACCTGAATTAACCGCCCGTGCGCTGGATGAAGAAGGCTGGTATTACAGCGGCGATCTCTGCCGTATGGATGAGGCTGGCTATATAAAAATTACCGGACGCAAAAAAGATATTATTGTCCGCGGCGGCGAAAATATTAGCAGCCGTGAAGTGGAAGATATTTTATTGCAGCATCCTAAAATTCACGATGCCTGTGTGGTTGCAATGCCCGATGAACGTTTAGGTGAACGATCATGCGCTTATGTCGTGCTGAAAGCGCCGCATCATTCATTATCGCTGGAAGAGGTGGTGGCTTTTTTTAGCCGTAAACGGGTCGCAAAATATAAATATCCTGAACATATCGTGGTAATCGAAAAACTACCGCGCACTGCCTCAGGTAAAATACAAAAGTTTTTGTTAAGAAAAGATATTATGCGGCGATTAACGCAGGATGTCTGTGAAGAGATTGAATAAGTTTCATCTTCGGGGATCACATAAACCCGGCGACTGAACGCCGCCGGGGATTTATTTTATTTCTTCAGTTCAGCCAGGCTTAACCAGGTTTGCACCACGGTGTCCGGGTTCAGAGACAGGCTATCGATCCCCTCTTCCATCAACCATGCGGCAAAGTCTTCATGGTCGGACGGACCCTGACCGCAAATCCCGACATATTTGCCCTGTTTCTTCGCGGCACGGATAGCCATCGACAGCAATGCTTTCACCGCATCGTTGCGCTCATCGAACAATTCAGACACCACGCCGGAGTCACGATCCAGACCGAGCGCCAGCTGTGTCATATCGTTTGAGCCAATTGAGAAGCCGTCGAAATATTCGAGGAACTGCTCTGCCAGCAAGGCGTTGGACGGAATTTCACACATCATGATGATTTTCAGCCCGTTCTCGCCACGTTTCAGCCCCTGACGCGCCAGTTCTTCAACCACCGCTTTCGCCTGATCTACGGTACGCACGAACGGGATCATGATCTCAACGTTGGTCAGCCCCATGTCGTTGCGCACTCGTTTCACTGCTTCACACTCCAGCGCGAAGCAGTCGCGGAAGCTGTCGGAAACATAGCGGCCCGCGCCACGGAAGCCGAGCATCGGGTTCTCTTCATCTGGCTCGTAACGCTCACCACCGACCAGGTTGGCATATTCGTTCGATTTAAAATCAGAGAGACGGACAATGACGCGCTTCGGATAAAACGCGGCACCCAGCGTCGCGATCCCTTCAGTCAGACGACCAACGTAAAATTCACGCGGAGAATCAAAACCTTTCATCATCTCGCGGATTTCGTTTTGCAACTGCGGTTCCTGATCGTCAAACTCAAGCAGTGCGCGTGGGTGGACGCCAATCATACGGTTGATGATAAATTCCAGACGCGCAAGGCCCACGCCTTCGTTCGGCAGGCAGGCGAAGTCGAAAGCACGGTCCGGGTTACCGACGTTCATCATCACTTTCAACGGCAGATCCGGCATCGTTTCTACGCTGGAGCTTTTCACGCTAAATTCCAGCAACTCCGCATAGACGTAACCGGTATCACCTTCGGCACAAGAAACAGTGACTTTCTCACCGTCTTTCATCCGTTCTGTTGCATCTCCACAGCCCACTACCGCCGGAATGCCCAGTTCACGAGCGATGATCGCCGCGTGACAGGTACGACCGCCACGGTTGGTGACGATGGCAGATGCTTTCTTCATGATCGGTTCCCAGTCCGGGTCGGTCATGTCAGTAACCAGCACGTCGCCAGGTTCGATGCGGTTCATTTCGCTGATGTCATGGATGACTTTCACCGGACCCGCGCCGATGCGATGACCGATAGCACGGCCTTCGGCGATAATCTTACCCTGTGAATGCAGCGTATAACGCTCCATGACCTGACCGCGTGAGCGCACGGTTTCCGGACGCGCCTGCACAATGAACAGTTTACCGGTGTGGCCATCTTTCGCCCACTCAATATCCATTGGGCGACCGTAGTGTTTCTCAATTTGTACGGCCTGTTTTGCCAGTTCCTGCACTTCTTCGTTGGTCAGCGAGAAGATGTCACGCTGTTCCTGCGGTACGTCTTCGATTTTAACCTGCTTGCCGTGCTCCTGGGTCGGCGCGTAAACCATGCGGATTTTTTTCGACCCCATGGTGCGGCGCACGATAGCCGGGCGATTCGCCGCCAGTGTCGGTTTATGGACGTAAAACTCATCCGGGTTAACCGCACCCTGCACGACCATTTCCCCAAGGCCCCATGCGGAAGTGATAAACACCACCTGGTCAAAGCCGGATTCGGTATCAATGGAGAACATAACGCCAGATGATGCGAGGTCAGAGCGCACCATCCGTTGAACACCGGCGGAGAGCGCCACGCCACGGTGATCGTAACCCTGGTGCACACGATAAGAGATGGCGCGATCGTTAAACAGAGAAGCAAATACATGTTTCACTGCCACGAGAACGGCGTCAAACCCCTGAACGTTGAGGAAGGTTTCCTGCTGACCGGCAAAGGAAGCGTCCGGCATATCTTCTGCGGTGGCGGAGGAGCGCACCGCAAAAGAGGCGTTTTCGTCATCGGCGGAAAGCTGTGCATAGGCTTCGCGGATGGCGTTTTCCAGCTCAGGCTGGAAGGGAGTGTCGATAATCCACTGGCGGATTTGCGCGCCCGCTTTCGCAAGCTGAGTAACATCGTCAATATCCGTTTTATCCAGCAGTTCATAAATGCGCTGGTTTACGCCGCTTTGGTCCAGAAACTGGTTAAACGCGTCGGCGGTTGTGGCGAAACCATTCGGAACGGAAACACCCATTCCGGAAAGGTTAGTAATCATTTCACCCAGGGAGGCATTTTTGCCCCCAACCCTGTCTACATCATTCATGCCGAGTTGGTTATACCAAAGCACCAGCGGTGACGAGCCATTGTTGGACATCGAACAATCCTTTTGTGATAAATGAACGGTTTGAGAAACACATTTCTGCGCATTTATCTTTGCATATTTAACCGGATGAAAAAAACGGTGAATCGTTCAAGCAAATATATTTTTTTACTTTTTAAGACTGATCCCAGCGTTGCGCAAATCTGCTCTCTTCGACAATTTCCACATAAACCATCGGTATAAACGAAACCATAAAAATGAAATGCTGTTTTCATAAAAAATAAAATTGAAGGTTCATTTTATAAACCAGACATAACGTTCTACGCTTCTGTGCGTTTTTAATTTATGCTTTCATAGAATTATGTCTGCATCACGGGAAGAACAAAATGGATAATGCTGTTGATCGCCACGTTTTTTATATTTCTGATGGTACGGCAATAACTGCGGAGGTATTAGGACACGCAGTAATGTCACAATTTCCCGTCACTATCAGCAGCATTACGCTGCCGTTTGTCGAAAATGAGAGCCGTGCACGGGCAGTGAAGGATCAGATTGACGCAATTTATCACCAGACAGGTGTGCGCCCGCTGGTCTTCTACTCCATCGTGTTGCCGGAGATTCGCGCCATCATCTTGCAAAGTGAAGGCTTTTGCCAGGATATCGTTCAGGCGCTGGTTGCCCCGCTACAACAAGAGATGAAACTGGATCCAACGCCGATTGCTCATCGTACCCATGGCCTTAACCCTAATAATCTCAATAAATATGATGCGCGCATTGCGGCGATTGATTACACCCTTGCCCACGATGACGGTATTTCGTTGCGCAATCTGGACCAGGCTCAGGTGATCCTGCTCGGCGTTTCTCGCTGTGGTAAAACCCCCACCAGTCTGTATCTGGCAATGCAATTTGGTATCCGCGCGGCAAACTACCCCTTTATTGCCGACGATATGGATAATCTGGTGCTACCCGCGTCGCTCAAACCGCTTCAGCATAAATTGTTCGGCCTGACTATCGACCCGGAACGTCTGGCGGCGATTCGCGAGGAACGTCGGGAGAACAGCCGCTATGCCTCGCTTCGTCAGTGCAGGATGGAAGTCGCGGAAGTAGAAGCGTTGTACCGTAAAAATCAGATCCCGTGGATTAACAGTACCAATTATTCGGTAGAAGAGATTGCCACCAAGATCCTCGATATCATGGGGCTTAGCCGCCGAATGTACTAGAGAACTAGTGCATTAGCTTATTTTTTTGTTATCATGCTAACCACCCGGCGAGGTGTGACACACCTCGCACTTGAAATCAGCTGCGATTGGTTTATCGTGATGCGCATCACTTCCCGGTAGTCCTGCCGTAGAAGCAACAAATTTCTGAGACTTGTAATGAACAGAACTGACGAACTCCGTACTGCGCGTATTGAGAGCCTGGTAACGCCCGCCGAACTCGCGCTACGGTATCCCGTAACGCCTGGCGTCGCCACCCATGTCACCGACTCCCGCCGCAGAATTGAAAAAATACTGAATGGTGAAGATAAGCGACTGTTGGTTATTATTGGCCCCTGCTCGATCCACGATCTCACCGCTGCAATGGAGTACGCCACCCGTCTGCAGTCGCTGCGCAACCAGTACCAGTCACGGCTGGAAATCGTAATGCGCACCTATTTTGAAAAACCACGAACTGTTGTCGGCTGGAAAGGGCTAATCTCCGATCCGGATTTAAACGGCAGCTATCGGGTAAATCACGGTCTGGAGCTGGCGCGCAAATTACTTTTACAGGTAAATGAGCTGGGTGTCCCTACCGCGACTGAGTTCCTCGATATGGTGACCGGTCAGTTTATTGCTGATTTAATCAGTTGGGGCGCGATTGGCGCACGTACTACCGAAAGTCAGATCCACCGTGAAATGGCTTCGGCACTCTCCTGTCCGGTAGGTTTTAAAAATGGTACCGATGGCAACACGCGGATTGCCGTGGATGCTATCCGCGCAGCCCGCGCCAGCCATATGTTTCTCTCGCCAGACAAAAATGGTCAGATGACCATCTATCAGACCAGCGGCAACCCGTATGGCCACATTATTATGCGTGGCGGCAAAAAACCGAATTATCATGCCGATGATATCGCCGCAGCCTGCGATACGCTGCACGAGTTTGATTTACCTGAACATCTGGTGGTGGATTTCAGCCACGGTAACTGCCAGAAGCAGCACCGTCGCCAGTTAGAAGTTTGTGAGGATATTTGTCAGCAAATCCGCAATGGCTCTACGGCGATTGCTGGAATTATGGCGGAAAGTTTCCTGCGCGAAGGAACGCAAAAAATCGTCGGCGGTCAGCCGCTCACTTACGGTCAATCCATTACCGACCCGTGTCTGGGCTGGGAAGATACCGAACGCCTGGTCGAAAAACTTGCCTCTGCGGTAGATACCCGCTTCTGAATGCGTGCCCATTCCTGATGGGATGGGCATTTCTGCGCAACTTGTTGTCTTCTCAGCACATTACTGCTTGCTCTGGTCAGCCATAATATTGATAATAAGAATCATTGTTATATCAATTATTATTAATTTTTATGCGTTATACGGATAGCAGAAAACTCACGCCTGAAACGGATGCCAATCACAAAACCGCTTCCCCGCAGCCTATTCGGCGAATTTCCAGCCAGACACTGTTAGGTCCGGATGGCAAACTGATTATCGATCATGACGGGCAAGAATATCTGCTCCGTAAAACTCAGGCTGGCAAGCTGCTGTTAACTAAGTAGCCTTTAACTCGAGCAGCTGACTTCCAGCCGTTTACCCCAGTCAGGTGGACGACTGACATAGTCATCAGCTCTGTCGCTGAAAGGATTTCGCAACGCCTCATGCAGGCGGTGCAATTCCGTCATATCACCCTTTTCTGCCGCTTCAATCGCCCGTTGCGCCAACCAGTTGCGCAACACCAGAGCTGGGTTAACGCTTTGCATCAGTTGCTGACGCTCAATATCGCTAACCTCGTCTTGTTGCAAACGCCTCCGATAACGGGCAAACCAGTCATCAAATGCCGCACGATCAATAAACTCATCACGTAGCGGTGACGCCGCGCTGTGCTGCTCGGTCAGACTCAGCATGCGGAATGTGCGGGTATAATCGCTGCGCTCTCGCGCCATCAGACTGAATAATTCATTCAGTAGCGCGTTATCCTCTTTTTGCTCCGTCATGAAGCCCAGTTTCTGCCGCATCCGTTGTCCATAATGCGTCAACAAAACCTGCTGATAGCTGTCCAGGGCCTCATTCAGGGCATCTACGGCAACAAATGGTGACAATGTCTGCGCCAGACGCTGTAAATTCCACAACGCGACAGCAGGTTGATTATCAAAGCTATAACGCCCTTGATGATCCGAGTGATTACAAATAAAACCGGGTTCGTAATCATCAAGAAAACCAAACGGCCCGTAATCAAGCGTCAGCCCCAGCAGCGACATGTTGTCGGTATTCATCACCCCATGAGCAAAGCCGACCGTCTGCCATTGGGCAATTAACGATGCGGTACGTGCGACAACATCGGTAAACCAGAGACGGTATTTGTCCTCATCATCTGCAAGATGTGACCAGTAATGACGAATGGCAAAGTCAGCTAACTGACGAACCTTTTCCGGCTCGCGGCGATAGTAAAAATGTTCGAAATGACCAAAGCGCAGATGACTTGGTGCCACACGCATCAGCATCGCACCTGGCTCTACCGTTTCCCGATACACTGGCGAATCGCTGGTGACGATACTTAACGCGCGGGTCGTCGGAATGCCCAGATAATGCATCGCCTCACTGGCGAGACTTTCTCGTATCGTCGAACGTAAAACCGCCCGTCCATCACCCATTCGCGAATAAGGCGTCAGGCCAGCACCTTTCAGATGCCAGTCCATTGTAGTGCCATCAGCAAGCAGTTGTTCGCCGAGTAAAATGCCGCGCCCATCACCCAGTTGGCCCGCCCAGACGCCGAACTGATGACCACTGTAAACCTGCGCCAGTGGTGACATACCAGGCAGTAGGGCTTCGCCGCCCCAGACACCTGCGCCATTTTTAAACAGCGACGATGGAATACTCAGCGTGTTAGCCAGTTCGGTATTATGCCAAATCAGCCGGGCATTATTTAAAGGCGTAGGGGAAAGTGCTGTATAGGTTTCTGGCAATTCATCGCGCCAGCGGGTAACAAAAGACAGGGTCATAGATCCTCCTGTTTGATAGTGTAGACGGTTACTCTCGTCTTAAACACCAGCAAACAGAAGGGTTATCGCTGAACCAACGTCGTTATCTGATTTATGGGAACGGCAGGCCACAGGCATCCCTGGAGAGCATGGAAATCGAAGGGGGTAATCTGTGCCAATATTTCTGCCGTATCAATGCCTCCCGCGATGATGCAATTGCAACAAGGGGAAATTTGCGCCTGGATCGCACGAATAAACGGTTCGAAGGAGCGGTGCGTGATTTGTTGCTGAATAAAACTTTTATCCAGCATGACGCGGGTGAAAAGACCATCAAAAACCGCTTTCATTGTGCTATTGCCTGCTCCCAAATTACCTAACACAAGGGGATACACTTGCGATAAGGATAAAAGACCGCGATTATCTTTTCCTTCATTGAGATGCGGGTAATTCTCATTAATCAACAGTTCAATAAACGGATATTTTAATAGTTCGCCTGCGTAATTATCCCTCTCTAATAATAATGTAGCCACTTGTGGCGTTAAATTAAGCCAGGCAAAGAGTTTATGTTGAATAAAAAAATGTTGGCATGATTTTAGTAATTCCAACTGCTCTGAAAATAATTGCCAATGTTGCTCCTCGGTAAGTTGCGCTATAACCCGACTCGTCGGGATACGCACCGTGCCATCTTCACTGGAGAAATGGGTAATTAACTCAACGCCGACAAGGAGTTGCTGGTTATCTCTTATCGGCAGGAAATAGCAATCAGAATGATAAAGATTCTCCAAAAAAATCTTCATGGTAACCGTCCCTCTCGAAGGATGTTTTTCAGTATCCGGCTAAAAGGGATGAGGCCATAAGACATAACAATTACAGAAGGAGTAACTTTCATTTGTTCCATGTTAACCACTTTTTCAGGGGTCCTTTTTTTAGATTATCCTGATTATAAACGAATAATCCATTTACGGAATTTTTGTCTGCAAAATACTACTGTATTCAGGAGTAAATGGACGGCGATGTATCATCGCCGTCCATTTTTCGACATACTAAATTCGTCTCGCCTGCCAGAAATTTTTCTGCCAATAGACATTATCAAGTGAGGAACGCATCACTCCCTTGCTGGTAGAGGCGTGGATAAATTGGTTGTTGGTATCGTAAATACCTACATGCAAACCATTTTGTCCGGAACCCGTTTTGAAAAAGACCAGGTCACCAGGCAGCAACTCGTCTTTATCAATTTGCGTGCCGATAGAGGCTTGTTCTTTGGTTTCTCGGGGCAGCTGCAAATCGAAACGATCGCGCATCGTTACAACCACAAATCCCGAACAGTCCACACCGCGCCGCGTCATGCCACCATAACGATACGGCGTGCCATGCCAGCTTTGTAGCTGGTCGTTCAAACCGGCAATAACGGTAATCGAATCAGAAAGTCTGGCATTTGGCGGCGGTGCTTTATGGTGGCTACACCCGGCCAGAAACAGTGCTGTGATCAAAATAAGGCAGAAACGCATTCCGTACGGTTCCTCTGTTTTTTATTCTTGCATTAATTTAGCGTCGTAATTACCCGATTTTCAAGATACTAATGAAATCAGATGGTCGAAATCAGCATTCTGTGACCTTCGATATCCAGACGGCGAAAATTCATCCCATAGGCCTGCGCCAGATTTGGCGGCGTGAGCACCTCTTCTCTGCGTCCACTGGCCAGCATTTTTCCACCTTTTAGCAACCACGCCCGATGCGCATGACGCAATGTGTGGTTGAGATCGTGACTGCTCATCACAATCGCCAGTCCTTGCTGACACAGAGCGCTCAGAATTTTGTCTAACGCACTTTGTTGCGCAACATCAAGACTGTTCATCGGCTCATCAAGAAGCAGCAATTGACCTGCGGGATTGGCTTGTGGTGTGATTTGCAGCACCACCGCAGCAAGACGTACGCGTTGCCATTCACCGCCGGAAAGTTGATTGGTGCTACGTCCGAGTTTGTCATCAAGAGCCAGCGCCCCTGCGACATCATTCAGTAGTTCGGTACGCGTTTTATCGTGCTGATGCAGTGTCAGGTAGTGCCAGACCGGCATTGCAAACGGCGGCGTCTGCTGTTGTGAAAGATAGGCGCGATGCAGCGCGAGTTTTGTTGCGGACCATGCTTCCAGGGGTTGCCCCGCGAACTGAATGCTTCCCTTACCGCTGGTCATTCCGGCCATTCGTGCAAGCAAGGTACTCTTACCCGCGCCATTCGGCCCCACCAGGTGCAGGATCTCCCCAGCCCGAACCTCGCCAGAAAGTGGCCCCAGGCGGGTAGATTCCGCAACATCCTGTAACTGCATCACAATAGACATTATTTTGCCAACGCCAGTTTAATGCTTTCCATCACAATGGGGTCTTCCGGCGTCATATCCGGGGAAAAACGCTGGATGACCAATCCGTCCCTGCCAACTAAAAATTTCTCAAAATTCCATAAAATATCATCAGGGTACAGCGGTGCACGACCTTTGCTGACCATACGGGCATAGAATCCGCTCTCTTCCGGCGCGACTGCGGTCGGCGCTGCGGCAATCAATTTTTGATACAGCGGATGGCGTCCTTCGCCATTAACTTCAATCTTACTGAACATCGGGAACGTCACCCCCCATGTGGTGGTACAGTAAGTTTTAATCTCTTCATCGCTGCCCGGTTCTTGTTCCAGAAACTGGTTGCACGGGAATCCCAGCACCACAAAACCTCGATCGGCCCAGGCTTTCTGAATATTCTCCAACTGCTCATATTGCGGCGTTAAGCCACACTTTGAGGCGACATTGACAATCAACAGCACATTACCGGCGTACTTCTCCAGCGTGGTCACTTCACCGTCGATATCTTTCACTACGGTCGTCAGAATGGAATCTTGCATCGTTTCTCCTGGGTGTGGTCAGTAAAAATCTTAGCTTTTAATCATAGACCGTCTTTTTGCGGCTAACGTCCTGCTTTTAACAATAACCAGATAAACACCGGCGCACCCAACGTTGCGGTGACCACGCCAATAGGCAGCTCTGCGGCAGCTAATGCCAAGCGCGCTACAACATCGGCCAGCAGCAATGCGCTCGCCCCTGCCAGCGCGCAGCCGGGAAGTAATACGCGATGATCGGTTAAACCACACAACCGAAGAATATGTGGGATCACCAGACCAATAAAGCCGATAGCACCCGCCAGCGCCACACTGACGCCAACCATCCAGCCGGTCGCTGCCACCAGCACATTGCGCCAGAACCACAGGGGTAAACCCAGTTGCCGCGCCGAGATCTCGCCAAGTGCTAACATATTCATCGGCCTGGACTGACAACAGATCCACAACAACACGGGGATCAATGCCAGCATCAGCCAGCTTTGCCGCCAGTCTACGCCGCCAAAACCGCCCATCATCCAGTACATCAGCTGACGTAAATCAACAGAGGTGGAAAAGTAGATAGCCCACGTCATTAGTGCGCTACAGATAATCCCTAATGCAACGCCAGCCAGCAATAACCGACTGGTCGAAAGATGACGACGGGCGAAACGTAAGAGTATTAAAGTGATGATAAGCGCGCCAGCAATCGCACACAGCCCTAGTGCCCAGTTTGGGAGTTGCCCTTGCCCAAGCAATACCGCGGCGATAAGCCCTACGCCTGCGCCGTTAGAGACGCCAAGTAGTCCAGGTTCTGCCAGAGGATTTTCAAACAACGCCTGCATTACTGCGCCGGATATAGCCAGCGCCGCACCAACCAGCAATACAGCCAGCGTACGTGGCAGGCGAATCTGCCAGACGAACAGTTCGCCACGAGGAGAAAACCAGTCACCTGGCGAGATCCATTGTTCACCGGCGCAAAGGCTTAAGAGAAGCGCCAGCAGCATCAAAACTGACAGGCATAATAACCAGCGAATATTTTGTCGCTGTTGTTGGCGGGCAAGTGTCAGCATGGTATCCGTTCTGCTGAAGTGTCATGGCGTTGATTTTACGGTGACTCTTCGACAGTGAAAAGAAAAAAGGCCGCAGAGCGGCCATAATTACATTCAAAAATCAATAAGTTACATGATTATCAATAACTTACAGACACACAAAAACACAGCCAACCACAGCAAGTAACAGTGATGTGGTCACTTTGTGGATCATCAGCCAACAAATTTAGCAACAAAATACGCGACCGCCGCCGTGAAAATGGTTGTGCACACTGGCACAATAATGCCACTCCAACGCCACTTCGTATTATCATCAACCTTGTCAAACCGCCGATTCATCTCATCCATAATCTTGTCAAAGCGTTTATCCATCGCTTCGGTAAGCTCACCCTTCAGGCTGTTAATGTCTGATTTGAGCTGCTCTTTCAGGTTAGCTGTATCAGATTTAAGCTCACCTTTCAGATTCGCAATATCGCATTTAAGCTCACCTTTCAGATGAGCAATGTCTGCTTTGAGCTCACCCTTCACCTCACCAACATCGGCTTTGGTTGAGAGGTTTGTAGTGCGTTCAGCAAGCGTCGCAAGGTCGTTTCTTGTTAGCGATAAATCACTTTCGAGTCGCTCAATTCGCCTTTCAAGTTTATCTGACATTCCACCTCCACTACTGCCGCCATCGCCGCCATGATAAAGCACATCACGCTCAGAATGCGACATACTACCTGCTGAATTACCGAAAAGGTTTCTTGCTACATTACCCATTTTCACCATCCTGTGCTTTGTCTTTCTCCAACCACTTCAGCACCGCAGACGTACGGTAAAGGCTCAGGTAACCACAATTCAGGCAATGCAGCGTGTAATAAGTTTTGCGCATATCAGGTATGCTCTTAACATCACCCAAAAAAGTATAAGATACATAATGCTTTATGTTCTCTTTAATTAACTCACTCTGCTCCTCCAAGGGTAGATTGTTAAAATTTTCTGGTTTCTTATTTTTATCCCAGCAAAGATCCATACTTTCAGGCACAGATAATCGAGACGATCCACATGAAGGGCAGACACTGGAAACCCCCTTCTCAGACAAGAAACGGAAGAAGATTTCTGGCGTAATCTCCATCAGCCGCTCCTTATGTTTATTGACACGACTCATCGACTTCTTATTGATTTCATCAGCTTCTTCTTTGCATTTATCTTCTATATATTTCGATAGTAAATAGTCATATAACTCTTTTTTTGTAGGTTTTTTTATTTCCATAGTTACATTCCTCCCAAGGGATTAAACCTCACCGCATCCTGCAGGTAATCCGGCGCAAGATGGGCATAAATCATCGTTGTCTGAATCTTTGCGTGCCCCAGAATTTTCTGGAGCGTCAGAATATTGCCGCCGTTCATCATGAAATGACTGGCGAAGGTGTGGCGCAGCGCATGAACAGCCTGGCCGTCAGGAACATCAGGTGCGACCGTTTTGATGACATCGCGAACCAATGGATAATCCAGCGTTGGAAACACTAGTTTCCCGCCCCGTTTTTTGATCTTTTCAAACAGATTTTCGGAGATCGGGACAGTGCGGTTTTTACTGTTCTTCGTTTTTGAAAAAGTGATTCGACAATGAAGAACACGGCGCTGCTCCAGTGCCGCTACCTCGCCCCATCGCGCCCCGGTCGACAGAAGGATTTCGACAGCCAGCCGTTCATCGGGATTTTCAGCCAGTGCATCCAGCAACTGAACACATTCAGACTTACTCAGGTATCCCATTTCGCGCTCGTTAACCTTCATTCCTTTAAGGCCTTGAACGGGGTTATCGTTAAGAAAATGGCCGGATGAGATGAGTGCGGTAAACATCGCGCTTAACGCCCCAATCTCTCGATTTATGGTGCTGGGCTGTATCCCCTGCTCTATCCTGGACACACGTAGCTCGGTGAGCATCGTTGTATTAAGTTTATGCACGCACGGGTCATCCATTGCCTCACTCAAGCGCAGCAATTTAAGGCGCGTGTTATGCCCTGACTTCATTAGCTGGCCGTGGTATTTCCACCACAAGTCAATAAGCACTGACAGAGGACGGCGATCAATAGAGTTTCCTTTCCACTCATTGTTATGCTGTTGCGCCAGCACCCACCGCTCATATAAAACTGCATCCGATTTCGTTTTAAATTTTTTGCGAATGCGTTTGCCTTTACGCCCCTCAGGGCGCATGTCAAGAAGATACCCTCCGGGAATTGATTTTATGCTCATTCGTGAAACCCCAGCGTTACAAGACCACCATGCCCCCAGCGTTCCATGATTAGCCGGGCTGTGTACCAGTCTTGCGGGATTTTTGAGAAGACGATGTGTTTTCTGGCCCATCAGGGGAGAGAGAGGGACTGATCTGCCCAGCAGCCTCATTTGTTTTTCCCGTCATAAGCCATATAGTGTATTTTTCGAAATCCTTAGAATTAATTACGCGATCAACAACGCTTAAACCAACCTCTCTTTTACCGCTCTCATAATTCTTTATAGTTCCGAGATTTATCCCAGTAACATCAGCAAACTCAGCTTGAGTTAACCCTTCACTTTTCCGTATCTCTTTCAGTTTTTTTTCGTACCCACTTGACATGGTGGTCTCCAGACGACTAAATTAACCCTAAAAGTCGCCTATAGACGACTTTTAGCAACAAATAACCACAGACTGAACAGGTTATCACATCATGACAAAGCTCTTGAACACATACGAGCAAGCGGATTTTGAGCGTTTGGCGGCGTTCTACCCATACCGCGATGAGCATGGATTACCGGTACTCGAAGAAAGCCTGAAAGATTACGCGAAGCGTACCAATCAAACTGTTAATGCAGTGAAAAGGCAGGCTGACAGAGCAGCCCTTCCCATCAACCAAGAAGAAAAAAACTCAAAACGTACAGTAAATCTCTTCGCAATTTTCCTGAAAACCATCAGAAACGCAGAGAAATACGTGCAGATGACAAAATAACGAGGTGTCATTTTATGCTGAAGCAACGCCGTAATTTTCGCACCGAAACGGAACGCCAAGCTAACCGTTTCGCTACCAGCGCATCACGCAGCAACATCCGCTACAGCCTGAGCGAGACGCACGCAACGCCAGATGGCCATACAGTAAAACAAATTGGCGAACACACCTGGCTGATTGAAAAAGCTGGAATCGTGGTTCACAGATGCCAACGCAACCCATTTACCGGAAACCGCATTTTTGCTCTGAGCAACGGCGACAATCAGTTTGGACAGGATTTCACATTGTACGAAGCACTTCGCACGGTTGATCGTCTGCTTCGCGGGCAAAGTTTTATTAAACAGACTGATTTATAACAGGTGCGTTATGACCAAAGAGCATGCACAAGGTGTATTTATCCGTTTTATTGATTTTCGCGGTGAACTGTTATTGCGCGCATCAGCTATTGATGGAGTTGTCCCATCAGAAAAAAATGCAGCTACTTACGTTTATCTGAACGGCACGCGCCTGACCGTAGAACTTCCGTACCAGACTGTACACGGAATCATTAGCGAAGCTGAAAAAGCACGTAAGATTAATGGCGATGAACCCTATATCGAAATTATTTGTATGGATTCAGAAGCTGAAATTCAGAAAGCAGATTAAAGGGCGTTGCGATGGGCAAAGAATATAAAACTCTCATTAACAAAGCACTTGAGCGTTTTTATTTTCGCTTAAGTGCATCAGGTGCTCATGCTGAACGTGCAGCCCGTGACTCATTGACCAGGGCAATCCGGAGTCTGTATGACGTGGCTTTTTACGCTGATGATCTGGATGCACTTAACGAACTTTCCGAGCTGATCTGTGCCGCAGAATGCGGGGAGCATATTGAACCGTATAAGCTGGGGAATATTGCATGAGTATATTTATCTCATGGCTTGTCCTGATTATTTCGGTGGTCTGCGCCATTGAGATTATGCAAATTATTCATTCAGTAAAAAAGATTGAACGCATTTTCACTGGCGAATAACAGCGCAAATAAAAACCCTAGGTTAAATAAGAAAATGTAAAAACAATCCGCATTCGCGGAGGTATTCGCACACGCCCAGGAGGCGTAATGGCAATTAAGCATTTTCCTGTCGTTCGTTTCACTTCCAGAGGACGTGAATACGAAGTCGACGAACGCCTGATTACCACAATCGACAAACACCGCTCAGAAAAGGATGCACACCACATCTATCTCACTGACGGTACTTACTTCTGCGCCACTAATGTGGCGCGGGTGAATCTTATCCGACAGGTACAGGATCCACGCAAATGAGCAGGAGAAGAATCACTCGCAGACATCACCGCACACACCTGAATTCCTCAGCAACGCTAAAGGCACTTATTCAAAGCGAGATCGGTGATTTCTTCGCGGGAGTTGGCTCACCAGGTGAACCAGAAACACCAGAAGCGATGCAGCGTGAGCTCATGATACGCATAGATAACACTTTTGATTTCTTCTACAGCATGCACGGAATTAAACAGAAATGAACCTCAAGCCAGCAATAACTACTCGTAGAACGCCAATTTCTGTAACCGACCGCTTCTGAGTTTTTTGGCAGGAAGCCTTCGCACATCCTTAGTAGAGAGAATTGCAGCATGATTGACACTCATGACTTCACAAGATGGGTGCGCACACAGGACACCCGTCTGGCTCCCATTCTTCGGGGATTATTTGATCTCTACATTCGTGGTCGTGACAACAGAGCACGCACCACAAAACCGGAGAATGTGGATACCCTTTATTTCACAGTAGACGACTGCTACCGCGTGGACTTCACACCACACGGACTGGCGTTGCACTGCCTGACACCGCACGGCGAATCACTGCTGGCGTATTACGACTCCCCGGCCTCCGTATTTGCGGCAATGCTGGCGCATCGCACTGCTGGCGGGTGTGCCTCGCTGAGTGAATACACCGCTGAGTTTAACCGCCTTTCCGCCCTCTTCTCGCAGGAGTGGCAGCGCGTGACGGGATACAAGCCATGAGTGAGTTTGCATGGAGCTGGAATGAACCACGGCCAGCCATTGATCCGGTCAGATTTACGGAGCGCAGGCAGGAAACTGAAACCGACCTGCAACGCGCCATCCGTTACTACCTTGAGGCAGACAAAAAGGCCCAGGAAGAACAGGAAGCGAAAGAGGAAGCCTTTTTCGCACAATCCGCCATGGGTAAAAAACTCATGGCATCCCTTGAGGAAGCCGGACAGCGTGAAAAGCTGGCACAAAGCATCATCAGTAAGCGCCGGGCAACAGAACAAGACCCGGTGGCCCGTGCCTTTGCCACACTGAAGGTGCTTCCCGTTTATCTGCGAGAACCCCTGAGCCGCCACCTCTCGTTCCTGCGCAAGAAGCAGGAAGCCGATCGTCAGAAAGGCAAAAAGAGCTGGCAGGCCGAACGCTACGCGCGCGGAAACCTGCGCAAAATATTCGAACGTCTGGAGCGCACCGACAGCCGCTGGCTGACACAGGGGTATCGCTCCCTTGCCGGACGCGAACGCCTGGACGATTTGCTTTACCTGCCGCAGCTCAACAAACACCAGATACAGACGCTGGCCACCATGACGGCGGCGATGTTCAGCAGCACCTTCGAAAAACTCTGCGATAGCTTTGGCGCGACCGATGGTGAGCTGACCATGGATGTAACGCTGAAGGCGTATCAGATGCTGGCCCGCATGGCGTTACACCTGCACGCCATGCCTCCACATTATGACGCACTGACAACAGATAGAGATCGGAGGAACGAACCGGACACGGAGCTGCTGCCGGGCGCAATCCTTCGCCTGACCTGTGCTGAATGGTGGAAACGCAAACTGTGGCTGTTACGTTGCGAGTGGAGAGAAGAACAACTCCGCGCCGCCTGTCTGGTTTCCAGAAAAACATCGCCCTATCTGAGCCAGGACGCGTTAAGCGAGTTTCGCGCACAGCGCGAGAAAACACGCGATTTCCTGAAAAGTTTCATGCTGGAAAACGAAGACGGGTTCACGATTGATCTCGAGACAGTGTATTACGCGGGAGTAAGTAACCCGGTTCACCGTAAGGCAGAAATGATGGCCACCATGAAGGGGCTGGAACTTCTGGCCGAGGCCCGTGGCGACAAAGCGGTGTTTCTGACTGTCACCTGCCCGTCAAAATACCACGCCACAACAGAGAACGGTCATCCGAATCCCAAATGGAACGGGGCCACCATGCGCGACTCCAGCGATTACCTGGTTAACACGTTTTTTGCGGCGGTCCGCAAAAAACTGAACCGCGACGGTCTGCGCTGGTATGGCATCCGCACGGTGGAGCCTCACCATGACGGCACCGTGCACTGGCATATGATGGTCTTTGCTCATCCGGAAGAAATCGACAGCATCGTGGCCATCACCCGCGATATTGCCATTCAGGAAGACCGCCACGAGCTGGGCAATGATATTACTCCGCGCTTTAAGGTGGAGTATGTCGACGGCTCAAAAGGCACACCAACCAGCTATATCGCGACCTACATCGGAAAAAACCTGGACAGCCGCGCTGTGGATGGCATCGACCCGAAAACGGGCAAACCACGCGTTGACCACGAAACCGGAAAATCAATGGCCGAGAGCGTGGAGCGCGCCATCGGCTGGGCGCGCCTTCACCGGGTCCGCCAGTTCCAGTTCTTTGGCATCCCCTCCCGTCAGGTGTGGCGTGAACTGCGCCGCCTTGCCAGCCAGATGGCACGCAACCCGGAAGGCCCGCAACGGCTGAAGGATGACGCAATGGATGCGGTACTCGCTGCCGCTGATGCCGGGTGTTTTGCCTCCTACATTGAAAAACAGGGTGGTGTACTTGTTCCACGCAAGGACTACCTGATTCGCACCGCCTACGACCTCGCAGATGAGCTGAACGATTACGGCGAACAGAGCGTACAGATTTACGGGATCTGGTCACCACTCATCGGGGAATCCTCCCGTGTGTGCACGCACCCAGATAACTGGAAGCTGGTAAGACGCAAACCGGAAGAGGAAGACAGCACCCGCGAAAATGGTTTTGACCTTCAGGGCGGCCCTGCCGCCCCTTGGACTCGTGGCAATAACTGTCCCCGTGTACAGGAAACGGACAACAACGGGACAGAACAGCCGGAAGAACGGCCAGCACCGTGGCCGCAGCTCCCTGACGACGTTGAAGTGAACGAATGGATGCGCTCACTGAAACGGCACGAACGCCGGGCGCTGATGCGTTCGCTTCGTGACAAACAGGCAAAAAACAGCAGTGATGAAATGCAGAGCTGGACACAGAGCCGCAAACAGCAGCGGCCTTTGCCTGATAACCACGAATTACTCGCTAAAGAATGGCGGGAGTCTGCTGAATCTCTCGGCCTGCATATCGGTGAACAACAGATGCAGCACCTGTTACGGGGCGGCAGTCTGTACGTTGACGGCAGCATCATTGCACCGCAGGGATTTGAAATTGTACGCAAACCGGATACCCGCCCGGACAGCCGAATCACGCAGCTCTGGCAGCGCCTGAGCCGTAATCATGGCGTAAGCAGCACGGAGATCCGCCATAACCCGGTCGCCAGCTATCTGGCACAGCTGGGGGCATCAGACCCTGAAGCCGCCGCACGCCTGGCATCCACACTTCAGCAGGACCAGAACACCATGAAAACACCCGTTACCGTGCTTTCTGACATGCTGCGCGCCATCCGCGACGCAGAGCACGCACAGAGAATCAGTGAAACCACTGAACGCGCCAGCCGCAAAGCAGACCTGCTGCGGGGTGGCCTGACCAGCGGAAACAAAAAACAGACAGAAACGGGACTCACGAATCCCGTAAATGACCAAAAAACGCGCAGCGATATATGAAGCGCGCACAAAACAGGCAAAAACGGGATTTCAGAATCCCGTAAACGATTAATTAATCAACATAAGGAAAAACGACATGAAAATTTGTATCGACGACGGCTCCACCAACATCAAGCTGGCATGGACTGAGAACGGCGAACGCCGCAACGCCATCAGCCCGAACAGCTTCAAGTCGGAATGGTCTGCGCCGTTCGGTGGCACGCAGCCCGCGAACTACATGCTTGATGGCGTGCGCTATGGTTTTGATCCGGTCAGCGATCGCTTTGTCCAGACGACCGACACGCAATACCAGTACAGCGATGTGAATGTCATTGCCATTCATCATGCGCTGGTCAAATCAGGCATCACGCCACAGGAGGTGGATGTGGTTGTCACCCTGCCACTGAGCGAGTATTTCGACACAAACGCACAGCCGGACATGGCCAACATCAACCGCAAAAAAGCGAACGTTATGCGCCCGGTGGAATACCAGAACGGCGAAGCATTCACTATCCGTAATGTACGGGTTATGCCTGAATCCATTCCGGCTGGCTTTAAAGCACTGGCTGACATGAGTCCGTTTGAATCCCTGCTGATTGTGGATTTAGGCGGAACCACGCTGGATGTGGCAAAGGTTCAGGGACAACTGGCAGGTATCAGCCAGGTGTTTTGCGATCCACACGTAGGCGTTTCCCTGATGGCCGATGCAGTACTCTCGGTGATGGCCGCTAACGGTATGCGTACCAGTCACCACATCGCCAATACCATTATCGAACATCGCCATGATGAAGCCTGGCTGCGCCAGCACATCCACAATGACGCGCATTACGCCAGCCTGATGGCGGTTATTCGTGAAAAGGAAGAAACACTGAAACAACGCGTGATCCGCGCGCTGGCGGTTTTTTCGGGTTACGGGCGGGGGATGGTTGTCGGTGGAGGAGCGGAGATTGTGGCACCCGCTATCCGCGAAGCCTGCGGAGTTAATGCGACTTTCATCGCGGACGGGGTGCCACAGTTTGCTCTGGTTAATGGGCTGTACGCAATGGACAAGGAGTAAACCAATGACGACACCAACCAGACGGATAAGTTTCTATCTGAAGCCAGCCGCCGTCAATAGTGAACGGGAGGCGTGCAATTACCTCGACAGCCTGCCAGCCTCTGAACGCAGCCGCGCGCAACGCGCGGCCTTTCTGGCTGGACTGGCACTTATTAAAAGCGATCCCGCCTTTGCTTACTGGCTGGCTGAATGGCAGGAAGAGGAAGCGATACCACCAAGAAATAACATCCGAAATAAACATACCGGCACATCTGCAACAGAAAACAGTCACAGTAAGAGCCAGATAAAAAGGAACATTCAGGAGTTTTTCCCAGAATAACCTACAAACACCCTTCACGGGTGTTTTTTTCATGTTTACCCTAATAATCGATCTGTTAAACAGATAGATATTGATTTATCTATCGATTAAAACGATCAATACCCTTGACAGTTGTATGGGATTTTGTAGGATCGATCACGATATGACCACTTTATTTGTGTGTCATGCATAGGAAAACGCCCCAATAGCGGTAACTATTGGGGCGCCAAAGAAATCGAGGTGTCATCTACCTCTTGAGCTCGCCGGAATCGTATTTTCTGTGTGTGCCCATGTAAAGGTGAACACCTCATTTTATTGAGGTAAATCAAATATGGGTATAAAGATTTGTAAAAACCCCCACCGATACAACCCCCAATACTCACACCTTCCCGATAACCAAGGGCAAACAGGCCGCCACCGCTGCGCAGCCTGCGCATACGAGCTTGGTGTACTTCACGCAATGATCGGTATTCCTAAAGCTAAAGATGATTCCTTCCTGGCAAATATTCCATATAGCCAGGCTGGCACAGTCAGACATAAAGACGCCTTTGAGGCATACATGCTTGGGTACGACTATGCAATGAGCAGCGCTCTGCTCAAAGCTGCATAACGATTTCTGCTTTTTCACCACCTCAACAATAGTTGGAGAGGTGGTTCTTCTGAAAAGGATAATCAAATGACCGATATCAAAAGAAGCGATTTATTTTATGACGATTACAGTTGGACTGCTTTGCCAGGAGATGATCCCACGAAAACCGCTGCTGACCGCCATCGGTTTAGCCGCAAAGAAGGTTATGAAGTACTAAATATGCTTAATTCCTTTAAGGCATACTCCCTGAAAGAGAAACTCATTGTCGAATGGATGATTCACGAACACTTACCATCAGGTATTCAGGGAAGGGAAAATGTTAAAGACTGGATTAAACAAAACTTCCTCAAATTCAAGTTAATTTATCCACGCTGACTGAATATCAGAGAATGAAACCCTGAACGGGCGCACAAACGAAACGAGCGCGTCATGCCCGACGCACATACAAAGGCGGAGATACACTCTCCGCCTCATAGTGGTTAACGCATTTAGAAAACACCAAATTTGTCAAATAATTTTTCATATTAACCCCTCTAGATTCAAACACACTCTGGGATTGTTGTTAGCTAGACACTGGGATTTTGCGTTTATAGTTTCACCTCGCCCAATCCACTGAAATTTTTAGTCAACTCAAGCTAATGCGCGTGTTAAATATATGCTCATTTTCAAACTGCACAATAGTGCACAAATTTGCACAATTTTTTTGAACGACTTTTTGCCCTTCCGGCCCGCGTGGCGGCTGGATCCGTCAAGGATCCGTGCGTGCACAAAAAAACGCGCTTTTTCTGCGCGCAGGTGACGGGGGAACAGCCCGCGTTTCAGGGGGTAAATAGCGTTCCCTTAACGATGTCGCAGCGACACGACAGAATGGCCGTATTTCTCACGCTGAGCGTGAAAAATACGTGAGGGATTCTGGTTTGATGGGGTGAAAGGTAAGGCCGTCAAAATCGCACTGAGGCGGCGAGAACATGCAGTCAGCGCAGTGGGATTGCGTAAGAATCTGACCGTCGATGATGGCAATAAGCAGGAAAGCGTCGTGAAATTATCTGACTGATACAGGAGCTGGAGAGTCGGGGCATAAATTTTTTATGCCCCGGCGAAGCAGCAGACAAGCGAAGCGCGTCAGGATGTGGGCTGGGTATCTAACAGTGCGTAAGGGTTAAAGCGGATCACCTCTTCGCCAAGCCAGTCATTGATGTGCTTCATGGCCTCCATGACGGGCATCAGCTCGTTAATTGCGTAAACCCGCGCGGCCTTCTCCACATCACCAAACGCACTTTTTTCGCCCGGCATCGCCCCCATCAGTTGCGGCGGAACGCGGTGCGCAGCCAGCACATCATCACGGGATGCCGCCTTAACATTCATGAACTCATCCTTTGCGGTGATCTGCTGGAACGGCAAAATTTGCACCCCCTCTTTGCCCCCGTTGGGCGCATGAATGAGCACGTTTTTAAACGCACCACCACCACGTGCCCCCTGTAGCGTTTCTTTCAGGGAGTCCATGCTTTCGCGGTTTACCTGCGCTGCACCGATGTAGATGATGCACCCGGCGTGGGATCCGTTGTCGTAGTACAGTTTTCTGAACATGTCCGCCGAATGAGAAAGGCTGGCCGAGAGTAATGCGCCAAGATATTCCGGCATGCCGTAGATTTCCTGGTTAATATCCGGATTCATCAGGTGGCACACTTTGCCAGGACGAAACTGAAACGCATCCTTGCCATCCTGCACATACCACCATGATTCAAGATCGCTTCCGCGTCGCATGTATTTCGCCAGGGCGTGCCGTAATTTAAGCGGTTCGCCGAGCATATTGCTCCGAAGCTCAAGGAATGCGTTACCGAACACAAACCAGTCCAGCGCCAGCGCCGAGAAATCCTGCCGGGAAAGCAGCGGGTGCGGAATATAGCAGCCGAGCAATACATTGCGCTTAAAGTAAAGCGCAGACTGATGCCAGGACGTTTGCCGGGCAGCTCTTGCCAGACCGTACCAGTCCACCGGGGTTTCATACCACCGCCCGTTATCAGCACAGTACATATTGTCCAGCAGGTCATGCCCGGTCAGGCGATAAGGACCATCAAATGTGAATGCACTGAGCGATGATTCTTTCCTGAGCGCATCAGCGAGATCAATGCGTGAACTCATGCGCACTTTTTTATTTTTTCTGCTCATCAGAACTCCATAACCGTGAAACGCTCGTTTTCTCCTTCGCCGCCAATCGGTTCATTAATGACAGCAAGCATGGTTGCCCACGCAAGGTCGCCGTGGCTGATCCCCCTCGCTCGGTCCGTTTCGTAAGTGATAAAGCCGCCCGGTGTTTTCACCTTACGCACGGCGTTAAAGGCCGCGACCAGCTCGCGTTCGGCGCGATCGTATTCCCACCGCCCGGCACGCATTATTTGCAGCATTTTCAGTACCAGCGACCGTTTTGATGACAGCGTGAAGGTGTACGGAATAGCAGCAGGGAAAAACCGTTTCACTATCTGATAAACGGCATCCCCGTGCCCGCCAGTCGCATCAATGCCGATGTGTTCCACGTTGTAGCGACACGTGAACTCTTCAATGACTCTGGCCTGTTCTTCAAACTCCAGCCCCTGAACGCGTCGCGTTTCCACCGTTCGAAAACGGCCACCAGGAACAGCCGGAGGAACCACCACGGACACAGCGCCGCTGTCGCCGTTTCCACTGCTGCCGTTTGCGTCATACCCAATCCATACCGGACGATTCCCCATCGGGCGGGGAGCAAAAGGTTTCCAGTCTTTCCAGTCGTCGTATCCATCAACACCGCAGCCAATCAGGATATTCAGGTTAAATGCCGATTCCCCTTCGCGGACAAACTCACACATATAGAGATTGCGGAACTCGTCTTCGGTGTTTTCATCACGAATTTCATCAATATCGGTGTGTTTCCAGCCGTGATTAACCACATCTTCCAGCGTGACAATTTGCCGCCACGTCCGGTCGGGGCAGATAAGCCCGTTATGCAGCGTTTTCCAGTCCACAGAAAAACGCTGGCGTTTATGCGCGGCCTTTTTCTCGTTCCAGCGGTCGCCGTTCCAATAGACGTATGCCTCGTGCGTTTCGGTGGATGGCGTGGAGAAGTAGGTGCGTCGCAGCCCGCTGAGGGTTGCCATAGCGCCAGCCACCTTGCGCAGTTCAGCAAAGCGACTGACCCAGAAAAATTCATCAAAATAAAAATTGCCTGTGTAGGACTGTGCCGTCGCAGCAGAAGTACCGAGAAAATGCAGTTCTGCGCCGTTGGAGAGGATGATTTTATCGCCCCCTTTCAGCTCCACATCAACTTCAGCCGCGGCCTTCTGAATAATGCTTTTAAACTGGAACGCCTGACGACGCGACGCAGACAAAAAAATCTGGTTACGCTGGTAAGGTTGTGCCACATCGTCACGCAGCGCCATCAGCAGTGCTTCCTGTGCAAAATACCAGGTCGCCCCAATCTGTCGGGATTTCAGGATCATCCTGTTACGTATCCCGGCTTCACTGCAAAGGGTCAGGGAGTCAAACCAGCCCCGCTGATGCCACTCCAGCCTGCTGATGATTTTTTCCCGCAGTGCGGCAATCTGCTCCGGCGTGAAATGATTTTTAAGTTTTTTCGCCCGGCCTTTCTTTCCTGTGGCCGTCGCATCCGGCTGGCCATCATGCAGTTTTTTAAGCTGCCGGGTCAGCAGGTCTATTTCCTTAAAGTCACCACCTGTTTTATTCTGTTTTTCAGTAAGCTGGATGAGGCGCGCATCGATGGACTGCGTGACACGCTGCACGGGTGGCGTTTCATCCCACTGGTCGCGTTTTTTCCACGCATAAATCGTGTTCGGGTTTATTCCCATCAGACGTGATATTTCTGCGGGCGGATAACCCTGCCAGTAAAGTTGCCGCGCACGCTGGCGCACAAAAGCGTCCTGAATCATTGCTCCCCCTGAGTAATTACAGGAAGATTACCCGCGCGCGAAACCGTTCTCCTTAACCCCCTGTTCTGGCCGTTTTCTTACAACAAAAGCCCTTTGTATCAGCCTGTTACGCTTTGCCATCATGACTGAAGAACCAGTCAGAGGGGCAAAAACTATGGCTAATGAAAAAAAGACATCCCGCAAAAAGTTTCGCGTGGCTGTCTCCGGATCAACTGTTGATGGCCGTGAAATCAGTCCGGTGCATCTGCGTGAAGCCGCCGAGAACTTCAACCCGGATGTTTACGCTGCCCGCGTGAACGTTGAGCACTATCTCTCGCCATGCCCGTCAAGCGAATTTTCCGCAATGGGCGATGTCACCGCACTGAGTACGGAAGACATTACGGAAGGTCCGCTGGCCGGACGTACTGCGCTGTATGCAGAAATCGAACCGACCGAGCGCATGAAGCAGCTTGTCGCGGACGGCAAGAAAATCTATTCCAGTATCGAACTGCACCCGCAGTTCTCCGTTAACGGGCGCGCCTATCTGGTCGGGCTGGCGATGACCGACACCCCGGCAAGCCTGGGCACTGAGCGCCTGAAATTCACGGCACAGCAACGTCAGGCGGTGATGACGTTCAACAGTGTCCAGGGTGAAGCACCGCTCATTTCCGAAGCCATCGAGTCTGAAATCATCGAAATGGCAGAACAACGCCAGGAAGAAGGCACCCAGTGGTTTAACCGCGTAATGGGGATTATTGGTCGTGGCCGCAAAGCGGATGACGCCAGTTTCTCCCGTATTCAGGAAGCGGTGGAAGGCGTCGCAACGTCACAGGCCGACATTATCGACCGTTTTAATGTGCTGGAAACCCGCCATCAGCAGGACCGCCAGAAAATCACGTCACTGACCACAGAGCTGACAGCACTGAAGGAAAAACTGCGCACGCAGGACGGCGATCCGCAGAACCGCTTCACCGCAACGGGCGCAGCCTCCGACCAGCTGGCTGACTTCTGATAAGACAAAGGAGCAAATTTTTATGAATCTGGTGATGTCAGATATTACCCGCAACAAGCTGGGTTGCTATATGGCGCAGCAGGCGTCGCTTAACAATATCCCGGTATCTGCACTGGTATCGCGATTTACCGTGGAACCCTCGGTGCAGCAGCGTTTTGAAAACGCAGTAAAGGAGAGCACTGAATTTACAAAAAAAATTAACGTGTTCGGTGTGACTGACCAGAAAGGCGAAAAAATCCTCCTGGACACCACCGGGCCGATTGCGCGCACGAATACCAGTTATGACGGCACAAAACGCCGTAACCCGAATAACGTGGTTGATCTGAAAAACCGCAAATACCAGTGCGAACAGGTGAACTACGACACGTTTATTTCGTATCCGCAGCTTGATGCCTGGGCGGCACACCCTGATTTTCAGTCCCGCGTCAGCACACAGATTGCCCGGCAGGTGGCGCTTGACCGCATCATGATCGGTTTCAACGGCACGTCTCACGCGGATGAGTCCAACTTCAGCACTAACAAGCTGCTTCAGGACGTTAACGTGGGATGGCTGGAGCACATCAGAACCGACGCCAGCGAGCGCGTTATGAATGATGTAACGCTGACCTCCCGCAACATGGACAACACCGTGGCGCACGCGGGTAAATATGCGAACGCTGATGCTCTGGTACAGGACGCGCGCTCATCCCTGCTGGATGAATGGCACAAGGAAGCTGACGACCTCGTGGTGATTATGGGGCGCAACCTGTTTAACTCGCTGCGTCTACCCGTGCTGAACAGCATCAGCGGCCAGAATCCCAATGCGGAATTACTTGCCGGACAGCTCATCCTGTCATCGCGCGCCATTGGCGGGCTGGATGTATTCCTTGCGCCGTTCTTCCCGGATGCAACGATGCTGATCACCTCGTTCAACAACCTGTCAATTTACTGGCAGAAAGGAACAATGCGTCGCCTGATGAAAGACGAGCCGGAATACAACCGCATCGCCACCTACCAGTCCATCAATGACGCTTATGTCGTTGAAGACTATGGCAAGTGCGCGATGGTCACTGGCCTGAAGTTCGCCGACAGCTAATCACCTCACGGCGGGCATCATGCCCGCCTGTAACGGAGAGAAAAAATGATTACTCCTGCACAGCAACACTGGCAGAACGTGATGGCACAGCGCGCAGGCCGGGCGAATGAAGGCGTGGACCACGCCGCGCGTACCGCGCATGAAGAGGTGCTGTATCGTCTGCGTCTGGCACAGGCCCGGCTTAAGGGCGTACAGGCCAGAAGCGCGAAAGCCGCCATCAAAAAAGAGTTATTGCCGGACTTTTCCGGCTGGATTGAGGGAACGCTGGAGGCTGACGGCGGGCAGCAGGATGAAGTGATTGCCACGCTGATGGTGTGGGCGATTGACTGCGGCGATCTTCCGCTGGCGCTGCGTATTGGTGCATATGTGGTCCGTCACAACCTCATCATGCCGGATAACTTTGGACGTACTGCTGCCACGGTACTGACCGAAGAAATCTGTAATCCGGTACTGACGCAGGCCGGGACGGATGCCGACGCGGATTTGTCCGCCTTTATCGAACCACTGGACACCCTCCGGGAGATTGTCACCGACCAGGACATGCCGGACGAAGTGCGCGCCAAATTATGCAAAGCGTGCGCCTTTGCCCGCCGTGGCCTGACCGATGCGGACAGCATGGCCTCATCACTGAAGCTGCTGCGCGAAGCGATGCACCTGAACCCGAACGCAGGTGTGAAACGCGAGATTGCAACCCTTTCCCGCGCCCTGAAAAAAGCCGATTCCGCAGCCGCACCAGAAGATGCCAGCACACCGCAGGCGCAGGACGAAAGCAGCAAAAGTAAAAAGACAACGCGGAAGCCTGCAACACGAAAAACCACCGCGACGCAGAAGGCGAAGCGCGGTTAACGACTGACCCCGTCAGCGGGCGGCGTGCGCGGTGTTCCGGTTTGACTCCGTGACCGTTTACACCGCGCACCCACCGCCCGATTTTTTCAGGAGTGAACCCCATGAGTATGGTTGCCAGAACCAACCCCGGACCCGCAGAGGACGACATCACCGATACCGATGATGGTGATACCCGTATTTCAGCAGGTGCATTCTGGCCGGATATTGTGCTGCGTGAGCTGCGTCTGGCGGTACGACTGCCGGGCCGTGTGACCACCTCCCGCCTGCTGCATACCGCCACCGGGGCCGTGGCACACGTTACCCGCGAGCTGGAAGCGTGGCAGCAGGAACAGCAGGCGGCTGGCCATCAGACGCTGGCCGATGTTCCGGCACCCGTAATTAACGGAGAAAGCGTCAATCTCTGGCACTGGCGCAATGCGGTTTACACCGCCACACGCGCCCTGATTCTGGAGCGTTACCGCGATGCGGACACAACGGACAAGGGCGACCGCCGGGCGGACGCACTGGATATACAGACATCGGATTTGTGGCGCGATGTGAGCTGGGCCATCTCTGACATTCTGTGCCGCCCGCGAATCTTTGCGGAGTTGTGCTGATGAAAGTGAAGGCACTGGAAGGCGACACCGTGGATTCGCTCTGTTTCCGGTACTACGGCACGACGCAGGGCGTCACCGAAAAGGTGCTGGATGCCAACCCCGGACTCTGTCAGCAGGTATTTCTGGACGCCGGGCAGGAAGTGGAGATGCCGGAGCCGGAGAAGAAGAAACGAGAAATGATTCAGTTGTGGGGGGAGTAGCAGTGAGCACCATTCAAACAGGGATCACAGAGCAGGTTATTGCGTGGCTCTTTGACCACCTGCCAACGGTGTATGCAGTAGGCGCGGCGGTCAGCATTTCCGCGCTGATGAGTCTTTATGACGGACGAACACTGGTTCAGACCGTAACGGGATCGCTGGCGTGCGGCGTTCTTGCCATGGCCGTGGCCGGGTCGTTGCGCTTCTTCGGTTTTCCTGAAGATGCCGTGACGTTTATCGGCGCATCAATCGGTTTTATGGGGGCAGAGAAAGCACGCGACAAGGTTATTGCGGCCTTTAATCGCAGGGTGAAGGAGAAAGACGAATGAGCAACACATTTAAATTCAGCAGCCGGAGCGAAAAGAATTTGCAGGGCGTAAATCCTGATCTGGTGAAAGTGACCCGACGGGCACTGGAAATCTCGGAAGTGGATTTTGGTATCACCGAAGGGTTGCGCAGCCGTTACCGCCAGAAGCAACTTGTGGCCACAGGTAAGAGCCAGACCATGAACAGCCGCCACCTTACGGGGCATGCCGTGGATGTTGTGGCTTATATCGGCAGCCAGGTGTCATGGGAATGGCCGCTGTACGAAAAAATCGCAGCAGCATTCAGGCAGGCCAGCCGGGAACTGAATATTCCGGTGGAATGGGGCGGCGACTGGAAGACCCTGAAAGACGGACCGCATTTTCAGTTACCACACGGAGCCTATCCGGCATGAAGCTCTGGCCCACGCTTGGCGTCGCTTTCCTTCTGATTGCCGGATGGGGAACATCCATGCGTCTGTCGTGGTCGCTGGGCCGGGAGAACGCCAGAAACGAAGCGCAGGCCAGCACCCTGAAAAGTACCGCCGACACCCTGAATATCATCAGCGCCGGGGTACAGGATATGCAGCAGGTGCTGGCGCAACTCCGCGTGGAAAATCAGCAACGCAATCAGGACGGAGAGGTAAGACGTGAACAGCTACGCAACGATATTGCAAAAGATGAATGCGCCCACGCTTTGCCTGACGCTCGTTTTACTGACAGGCTGCGCAGGCACGCAGAACGCGCCACTGCCAGCGCCGTCAGTCCGGCTTATACCGCAGACGCTGACCATACCGGTAACGCCTCCCCCCTTCCCTGACACTCCCACATGGGGAAATCTCGGTATATGGGGCGACCGCCTTCTGGATGCACTGGAAACCTGTAACGCGGATAAACGGGCCATTGAATTACTGGAACAACGCAGGCTGCAACGACTGAACAACGAGGATAACAACCATGCTGAAAACTGATTCCCTGCGTGAAGCCATGACCCGTTCATGCCGATGGTGTCAGGCTAACCCGGAAAAATTCACCATTTTCGTGGAGAGCGGCAACATTGAAACGACCGGAGAAACTCCCTCGTTTGTTTACCACTATCAGATGGTGATGTTTGTCATGGATTACGCCGGGGAGCTGGACGACCTCACGCTGCCGCTGCTGGCGTGGTTATCCGAAAATCAGCCACAGTTGTTGCTCAATCCGGAGCGTAATCAGGACATCAAATTTTCCGCCGTTATCAATGACGATGACAGCGCCGATCTCCTGTTTACGCTCCCCCTGCGGGAACGCGTTCGCATTACGCGCAACAGTCAGGGCACACCGCAGGCAGAACACCTGCCGGAGCCAAAACCCCGCCTGCCCTCTTCCGAAGGCGACTGGTCGCATGTATTCCAGGATGTGACGCGGGGTGAAAGCGATGGATAAGGCATTCACCCGCGTGGATGAAACCTTTGAGGCTATCCGCGACAGCCTGAATCAGCAGGCCATCAATAACATCGCCAGAAAGCTGGCACAGGATTTACGCCGCGCCCAGCAGGCGCGCATCCGGTCACAGAAAGCGCCGGACGGGACCGCATGGACACCACGCAGACGCCGCGTAACCCGGATACAGGAGCGCATTCGCTTTATCTGGAATAACGAAGCACGCACGCTGAAAAACTGGCATCACGACACGGGGAAATACGGGCGAACCATTACCGGGTGGGATGAGGATAAAAACAATATCCGCACGTTTTATCGGGATGACATCGACCGTTTTCTGGAAATACGCACCCGGCGCATCAACCAGGACAGCACAAAGCGCGTCCCCATGTTCGTAAAACTGCGCACCGCCCGCTACCTGAAAGCCCGTGCAGATGCTTCCGGTGTGACGGTGGGTTACAGCGGCGTAGCCGCACGTATTGCCCGCGTTCATCAGTACGGTGAGCGCGATCAGGTTGCGCCGGGCATTTTCACCGATTACCCGGTACGTGAGCTGCTGGGTATCAGCCAGGCAGATGAGCGCCTGATTTATAACACGGTGCTGGGCCGGATTGCGGAGGCTGTACGGTGAGCGCAGAACTCATGCGACTGCTGAGCAATATCATCCGCACCGGGATCATCTCTGAAGTTGATGAGAAGTCCTGGCGCGTGCGCGTTCGCAGCGGCGAACTGGAAACAGGCTGGTTGCGCTGGAACACCACGCGCGCGGGAGCCTTCAATGTGTGGCTGCCGCCATCAGTGGGCGAACAGGTGGTAATTGCCTGCATTGGCGGCAACCCGGAAACCGCCATGATAATTGGCAGCCTGTGGAGTGATGCCAATCCGGCCCCCGGCAAAAGCCTGAAAGAAATCGTGGTCAGCGCGCCGGATGGCGCGGTGTTCCGCTACGACGCGGACGCAGGCGCACTGAGCGCCAGCGGCATGAAAACAGCCACCCTGCAGGCATCCGTCAGCGTGAAACTGGATACGCCCGTCGTGGAATGCACAAACCTTCTGAAAACAGCCGAGATTGACGTCACAAAAGGGGGAAAGATGAGCGGCAATATCACGCACAGCGGCGGCGATTTCACCTCAAACGGCATCACAGTGCATACGCATAAGCACGGTGGCGTTAAAGGTGGCAGCGATTCGACAGGAGGCCCGCAGTGACAACCCGCTACACAGGAATGAACCCGGACGGAACGGGAAACCTGAACGATATGGAGCACCTGAAACAGTCAGTCAGGGACATCCTGACCACCCCGCTGGCAAGCCGGGTTATGCGACGGGAATATGGCAGCCTTGTGCCTGATTTGATTGACGAACCCATGAATAACACCACGCGTCTGCAATGCATGAGTGCTGCCGTGATTGCGCTGACACGATGGGAACCCCGCATTGCCCTGGACGCTATCGACGTTGTCTGGAAGGCAGGAGGCCGCGCCGGGGTGACGCTGTCGGGCACTGTTATGCAGACCATGCAGAATGTTGAATTAACCATCACGCTGAGAGAGTAAATCATGCCTGCTGTTGACCTTTCCCAGTTACCGGAACCCGCCATCATCGCGAAGCCTGATTTTGAGGCAATTCTGGCTGACACAAAGGCCATGATGATTGCGGCTTATCCCGCCGAACAGCGTGAAGCCGTTTCCGCCGCGCTGGAGCTGGAATCGGAACCCCTGAACGTTATCGCCCAGACAACAGCGTTTCGTGAAATGCTGTTACGCCAGCGGGTCAATGAGGGGGCACGCGCCTGCATGTTAAGCCACAGCGCCGGGACAGACCTGGACAACCTCGCGGGCAATATGAACACAAAGCGCCTGACCATCACTCCGGCAACGGATACCACCGACGCGGTGATGGAGAGCGACACCTCGCTGAGACTGCGGGCGCAGCGGGCGTACGACGGCCTGAGTGTTGCTGGCCCGTCAGGTGCATACGAGTATTTTGCCCGCAGCGCCAGCGGTCTGGTGCGTGATGCGCGGGCTATCAGCCCGTCTCCGGCAAATGTGACGGTTTCCATCCTGTCCACTGAGGGCGACGGCACAGCAACGGAGGCGTTGCTTAATACCGTTCGCGCCGTTCTGAATGCAGAGGATACCCGCCCGGTGGCCGACCGCCTGACCGTACAGAGCGCCAGAATCGTGACATGGCGGCTGAATGCAAAACTGTACTTTTACCCCGGCCCGGAATCCGAACCTATTCTGGCCGCGGCTGAATCGTCGTTCAGGAAGTGGCTGGCTGAGCAGGGGCTTATCGGTCAGGACGTGGCGTTGTCCGCCATTGCTGCCGCACTGCATGTGCACGGTGTGCAACGCGTGGAGATAATCGAACCCACACAGAATATGACCATCAGCGACATACAGGCGGCGCGCTGTGAGTCATTCACCATCAGCGAAGGTGGACGCAATGAGTAATTCGTTGTTACCACCATCAGCCAGCAATTTCATGCGTTGTGCCGAAGCCGTCGGAACACGCATTACAGACATTCCGGTAGACCTCAACACGCTGTGGTCGCCGGACACCTGCCCGGTGCATCTGCTGCCTTATCTCGCCTGGGCGTTTTCCGTTGACCGCTGGGATCGCAACTGGCCGGAAGAGACAAAGCGACAGGTAATTCGTGATGCATGGCTGATACACCGACACAAAGGGACCATCAGCGCACTGCGAAGAGCCGTGGAGCCTCTCGGCTACCTGATTGAAGTAAAGGAGTGGTGGCAACTCAACGAGGAGCCAGGAACATTTCGCATTGTTGTCGGAGTACTTGATCAGGGCATCACCGATGAAATGTATCAGGAACTTGAGCGCCTTATTGCGGATGCAAAACCAGTAAGTCGCCATCTGACGGGGCTGGCGATCAGCCTGAGTGTGAACGGAAAGATTTTCGTTGGTACGGGATGCTATCACGGCGATGCCCTGACGGTTTATCCCTACACCCCGGAGTCCATTATTGTCGAAGGGGATTATTTCCCTGCCCCGGCCATTCATTTAATTGATAATCTGAGAGTAAACGCATGACAGTGAAATACTACGCCATTCTGACTAATCAGGGCGCAGCACGACTGGCTAACGCGACGATGCTCGGCAGTAAGCTGAATCTGACGCAAATGGCCGTTGGTGATGCAAATGGTGTGTTACCAACACCAGACCCTGCACAAACAAAACTGATTAACCAGAAACGCATTGCACCGCTGAATCTTCTGAGTGTTGACCCTAACAATCAGAGCCAGATTATTGCGGAGCAAATCATCCCTGAAAACGAGGGAGGATTCTGGATCCGTGAGATTGGTCTTTATGATGATGAAGGTGTACTCATTGCGGTGGCAAACTGCCCGGAAACGTACAAACCGCAGTTGCAGGAAGGCAGTGGACGCACCCAGACTATCCGCATGATTCTGGTTGTCACGAACACCGAAGCTATCACGCTGAAAATCGACCCGTCTGTGGTTCTGGCAACCCGCAAATATGTGGATGATAAAATCTCAGAGCACGAACAGTCACGACGTCACCCGGACGCCTCGCTGACCGCAAAAGGTTTTACTCAGTTAAGCAGTGCAATTAACAGTGAATCAGAAACACTGGCCGCAACACCGAAAGCGGTTAAGGCTGCATATGACCTGGCTAACGGGAAATATACCGCCCAGAACGCCACCACTATACAAAAAGGGATTGTTCAGCTCAGTAGCGCCACGAACAGCACGTCTGAAACGCTGGCAGCGACACCAAAAGCTGTTAAGGTGGTAATGGATGAAACGAACAAGAAAGCACCATTAAACAGCCCGGCACTGACCGGAACGCCAACAACACCAACAGCGCCACAGGGAACTAATAGTACCCAGATCGCAAGCACGGCTTTCGTTATGGCCGCGATTGCCGCACTTGTAGATTCGTCACCTGATGCACTGAACACGCTGAACGAACTGGCTGCGGCGCTGGGCAATGACCCGAATTTTGCGACCACCATGACTAACGCGCTTGCGGGTAAGCAACCGAAGGATGCCACCCTGACGGCGCTGGCGGAGCTTGCTACATCAGCAGATAAACTCCCATATTTTACAGGGGCAGATCGTGCCGCGTTAACCGCGTTGACAAGTGTTGGACGTGCCATTCTTGGTAAAACCAGCACTCAGGGAGTTCTTGATTACCTTGGTTTGGGAGAAGGTTCGGCATTACCCGTTGGCGTGCCTGTTCCGTGGCCTTCCGCCACTCCGCCAACAGGCTGGCTGAAATGCAACGGTGCCGCTTTTTCTGCTGAAGAATACCCGGAACTGGCAAAGGCTTATCCGACAAATAAATTGCCTGATTTACGTGGTGAGTTTATTCGTGGCTGGGATGACGGGCGTGGAGTGGATAGCGGTCGTACTTTATTAACGAATCAAGAGCATGCAGTAATTTCTCATAATCATGGAATACCTACAAAAGTGGGGTCAGTTACTAATATCCCGTATGGAATAGAACAGGTTATATCTGATGAAACCATTTTTTCATCAGCAAAAACAGTTGGTGTGGATTACTGGGCTAACAGTGAAAGAGTTTTTACTTATACCACTGGTGGAAGAAATGGTGCTGAATCAGTGAGTTCACCTGATGCCTCCTCTTTAATTAAAGAAACCAGACCACGGAACCTAGCATTTGCGTATATCGTGAGGGCTGCATAATGGATTACGCTGTATTAAATAACGAATTTATCGCCACCCAAGCAGGAAATATTACGGTTTATAACTATGATGGTGAAACACGGGAATATATTTTCACATCAACTGAATATCTTGCTGTGGGTGTCGGCATTCCGGCATGTTCCTGTTTAGATGCTCCTGGCTCATACAAAACTGGGTATGCAATCTGCCGTTCTGCAGATTTTAACTCATGGGAATATGTGCCAGACCATCGTGGTGAAATCGTCTTTAGCACAGAAACAGGAGAATCAAAAGAAATCAAAGCTCCGGGTGATTACCCTGAAAATACAACCACTATCGCCCCTTTATCTCCATACGATAAATGGGATGGTGAGAAATGGGTGACAGATACTGAGGCACAGCATAGCGCCGCACTAGGCGCGGCAGAAGCGCAGCGTCAGTCACTGATTGATACTGCAATGGCTTCCATTAGTCTGATTCAACTGAAATTGCAGGCCGGGCGGAAGCTGACGCAGACAGAAAACACCCGACTTAACGCTGTGCTGGATTACATTGATGCGGTGACGGCAACAGATACCAGCACCACGCCGGATGTCATCTGGCCTGAACTGCCGGAGGCGTAGGCCATTCAATATCTGGCGCACCGGAAGTATCGACCAGTTCCAGTGCGTCCAGATAATCCAGCCACAAATTATATTGCGCCAGTTCCTCACCTTTTAGGCGACCAATCGCTGCTTTACCAGGCCATTGCTTACTGTTTATGTATTCGTTGACCTGATTAATCAATTGCTGCTTTTCCAGTTCGGCTGAGGCAATTTGTTCCTCATGAGTTGGCGGTGGAATATCAATCCATGCAGGCATTCCGTCGATGACACCTCTGTATTTTCCTTCTGGTGCTTCCTTCATAAATTCGGCGGCAACAGTGTCGTCAATTTCGATTCCATCATCGGGCCATTCGCCGGATTCCTGATAAGCGATTTTAAGCTCCACAGGGAAAAACGCATTTTTATCGGCACTGAAAATATATTTCTGCATTTCTACCGTCCTATCGAAATATAACTGAATCTGTATTGCTGTGAGATATCACTGGTTGCCACACGCCACGCTGAATTACTGATATGTTCAAAATTTACAGACAAAACCTGCGGGGCAGGATTCGACGGGTCTGACTGAACGGCATCAGACATAACACTGACTGAAACCATCGGCTGATTAGGGAATGGTATAGGGAAGTGTCCACTGATAAAGCGGGTCGTGTTTCCTGAAAAAGTGCCAAACTGAACAATATATCCACCTGGTAGCCTGAACCATCCCGAACCAGAAGCGAATGCTCCCATATCCGGTATCTGATTATCTCCTGTGCCCACATCCCTTTTCGCCGCTTCTCCCAAACCAACGTTTAAGAAAATGCAGAGATTACGGCTAACTGGCATCATCCCCGGTTTTTATTCAGGGGATCCATCATGCTTATTGGCTATGTCCGCGTATCAACAAATGACCAGAATACAGAATTGCAGCGTAACGCGCTGGAGTGCGCAGGATGTGAACTGATTTTTGAAGATAAAATCAGCGGAACGAAATCAGCCAGACCGGGATTGAAAAAACTGCTCAGAACGCTATCAGAAGGAGATACGCTGGTTGTCTGGAAGCTGGACAGACTGGGCAGAAGTATGAAACACCTGATCACGCTTATTGAGGAATTGCGGGAAAAAGGTGTTAATTTCCGTAGTCTGACGGACAGCATTGACACATCAACACCCATGGGGCGTTTCTTTTTTCACGTCATGGGAGCTTTAGCCGAAATGGAACGTGAATTAATTGTAGAGCGTACACTGGCCGGGCTGGCAGCAGCACGCGCACAAGGACGCATTGGCGGACGTCGCCCGAAGTTGACAAAAGAACAACACGAGCAAATAGCGAGGCTGATTAAAAACGGTCATGACAGGAAACAACTGGCGATCATTTACGACATCGGCATATCGACGATTTATCGTTATCACCCTGTAGGCGATATACAGGCTGAAGAAACAACCAGGCAGATTCAGGAAAATGAAAACCGCTAATCTGACCATTAGCGGTTTTGCGTTAATCAAAACAGCCCTTTAACGGAGCTGGCCGCGCTGTTAAGGGATGATGTGACCTTATCTTTGAAGCCGGACAGCATATCACTGAACGATGAGGATTGCAGGCGCTCCCGCAAATCCTCATCACAGCGTTCAAGAGTCAGTGAAAATTCTATCTTTTTCGCCTTACCGTAGCGATCAAACTCGGAGCGGGTCGTATTCGTTTCAGTCAGTACATACATGCCGTAAATCTGTCCGACGCCATCAATCAGAGGCCAGGGGCGTCCTGTATACGCCTGCGTGGTCAGCAGCGACAGCGACACTTCGCCACCTGTGATTTCAGGATAAAGCACACCAGAAAGCACGATGCGATCATCGCCTGCCCCGATATACTGCCAGCTTGCTGAACGGTTAACGCGTTCATTTTTCACATGCCGCCAGCTTTTATTTTGCTGTAACTGCTGATGCGGCAATGTGCGCAGCTCAAAAACAAACATGCCGTAGATCATCATCATGGCCATGACTCCTCAATCTTTATCGTAAAAACTGCCACGTCCGGCACGGTCGCGTCGTTCCAATTCTGCCCTGACCATTTCACCGACCAGTTTCGCCAGTTCGCGGGGATTCTGCGTAACAACGTTATGCAGATGAACATGAATTTCACCGCCAAATCCGGAGACAACAGGCTCCCGGTTACGGGAAGTTGCAGGAACTGATGCCACTGGCGATCGTATGGCCTCCGCCACCGGGCGGGAGCTGGCCGCAACAACAGGGACCAGCGCCGGAGGCAGAGGAGTCGGGACCACGGGTGTGATGTTGATTGCGGAAGCAGGCTTACTGACCTGCGCAATCTTCCGCTCCTGCCACTCCCCACGAACAGCAAGTGCGCGGGGCAGGTTCTTAAAGACAATATCGCCGGGGCCAATGCGTTTTTTCGTCTCATCAACCAGCTTACCTGTGTTATCAGCAATTTTGCTGAGTCTGCGTAGCGTACCGGTATTGCTGTCTGTGAGCGGTTTGTTGTCTTTGGGTTTATCACCTCCGGTGCCATTGCCATTTTCCACAGGCTTCGGCGGATTGATTTTCGCCAGGTCCCCCTGAAGCAAGGCAACCTTGTCCTGAAGAATGGCCGCACGCTGTGCGTCTTCGATTTTCTTGCGCGCCCTTTCCGCTTCATCCGGAAGGACGCCAAGTTTTTCAAGTATCCACGCCAGCGTATCCAGTAGCATTTTTGCAGGCGTCAGAACAAGTTGTAACGCACCGCCAAGAACGTTACCGAATATCTCGCCAGCACTGGTACATTTATCCAGCGTTTCCTTGCTGGACTCCATCGGTGACAGCAGCGATTTAAACCAGTTAAACACCTGGCTGATCCCGCTTCCGATTGCGTCAAAAACAGGACCAAACCGTTCAAAGGTTTCGCGCAACGGGGCCAGCCTTTCCATAATCCCGCTGAACACCCCGGCAAAAAATGCCCTGATGGGATCCCAGTATTTCCAGATAAGAACGGCAGCTCCGGCAAGCGCAGCCACGATAAGACCAACCGGACTGAACAGCGCCCCGATAGCACCTCCCAGCAAAGAAACGGAACCCGTCACCATTCCCCATAGTGCTGGCAGGAGCCTGACAGCATTCATTGATCCGGTCAGGAGGGAAAAACCAAGACGCAGTTTTGCCAGTGGGCCAGCAAGCACACCAAGAGCAAGCGACAACGAGCCTACGGTTGCAGTCACTGCCAGCAGCGCACCGCCTGCAATCAGTAGCTGGCGCGTCAGTACAGGATGGGCCTGCGCCAGTGCCGTCACCTTTGAGACCACCCGCGTTAGCCACTGCGTGACAGAACGCAGCGGACCGTCAATCAGATCTGCAATGCGGATGCGCAACCCTTCCCATGCACTGCCGAGTGATTTCAGATCGCCGTCAAGGTTGTTGGCCATAACCTTTGCCGTGCGCTCAGCCTCACCGCGCGCGCCTTCAAGTTCTTTTCTCAGTTTAGGTAAGGAGCCGTCACCTGCCGCATCAACGAGGGCCATAAATGATGTGAAAGCCTCTTCTCCGGCAATGTCCTTAAAGAACGATACCCGGTCAACTTCCCCGTATTTGCGGGTGGCTTTATAAAGGTCGGCCAGCAAATCCTCCATCGGGCGCATTTTGCCGTTCGCATCAGAGACGGACACGCCCAGCTCTTTCAGAGCTTCTGCCGCCGCCTTTGGAGGTGATGCCAGACGAGCCAGGCTGGCACGCATTGCCGTCCCGGCATCACTTCCCCTGATACCCATATTCGCCAGTACGCCCGCCATCGCTGCGGCCTGCTCCAGCGATATTCCCAGCTTGCCCGCCACCGGACCTGCATATTTCATGGTTTCACCCAGTGCGCGAAGGTCAGTGTTGGTACGGGTAAACGCTGCGGTAAGTGTGTCACCGACCCGGTCCATCTGGTCAGCAGAAAGGCCGAACTGCGTCAGGATATTTGAGCCAATATCCGCCGTCTCGCCGAGATCCATACCGCCAGCCGTTGCCATGCTCAGCACGCCGGGAAGCGCAGCCTGAATGGCCTGCGGAGTAAAACCAGCCATTGCAAGAAATGCCTGCCCACTGGCGGCATCGCCTGCGGTGAACTGCGTTTCAGAGCCAAGTTTTAACGCCTGCTCACGCAGCGCCTTAAACTGCGGGCTGTTTTTGTCGATTCGCGTCAGTGCCTGAACGCGGGACATCTCTTTCCCGAACCCGATCGCAGGCTGCAAAAAACGCCCGGCAGCATAGCCGCCCGCAGCTGCCGCACCAATTGCCAGCGCACCACCTGTTTTCAGTTTTCCCGCTGTTTCCTGTGCGCGCGAATACCGCTCACGCGCCCGCGTTACACGCGCAAGCGCCTGCCGTTCGCGTTCAAGCTGGTTGTTGTACTGTTCGGTGCGTCTGATGGCCTGCTGGATGGTGTTATCGCTGCCTGTCAGGGAAATGCCGTGGCGTTTCAGCTCTCCGCCAAGCTCCCGCATTTTCTGAATTTCCCGTGTGCGCGATTCATTCAGGCGTTCAAGCCGGGTGCTTAACTGCTGCATCAGCTTTTGTTGTTTTTCGCTGAGCACTGTACCCGTGCGTTGTAACTGATTAAGGGCGTTAAGCTGGCGTCGTGCTTTCACGATACCCGCATCCGCTTTACTGACAGCGTCGCGGGCGCGCTCAAATGAACGCGCCTGACGCTCGAGATTTTTGATCGCCCCCTGCGTTCGCTGGATGGAGTCACCAAACTGCCCCATCAGGCGGCGTGCGTTTTCTGCAGGTCGGGTCAGCCTGTCAACGGCGCTGAAAGCGACCCGGATATCAAGAGTCTTCATTGTCTGCATTCCCGCTGCGAAGTGCCGCCCGCTCACGCCAGCTAACCACTTCGCCGGGCGTCATCATGAAGATTTCGGCGGGCGACCAGTTAAAAATAACGGCAATATCTGCCACAAAGTCTTCTATGTGCTCAAAGCACACAACCGTGATCAGGCTTCCGTCGCCTGTTCGTTCTTCCCGCCAGAGTCCGCACCGCTCAAAAAATTTACGGCAACCACACATAACTGAATAAAGTCACGGGATGCCATTTTTTTGATCGTCACTTCATCCAGTCGCGGTGATGTCACGCGTGACAGCAGCGTAAACATGGATTCCGCTTTCAGATTCAGCACATCAGACAGCGACAAATCTCGCAGAGATCCAGCCTGCTCAATAGCCCCGGTGATCTCCACATACGTGATTTTTTCGCCGCCTCGCTCAATTGGTTGGGTAAGTTTTACGCCACGCTCACTGGTTTCTTTCACAGTGTCAGCAACTACCGTGTTTTCGGTATCGATGTTTTTCGTCTCTTTCATCAGGAAACTCCTTTCAGTCAGAGGCGGCGCACTGCGCCGCCTGCATATTACTTATCAGCCAAGCCCAAGCGCGGAACGGATGCGATCAGGCACGATGTCCTTGCCGTCCTTCCGGTAGATGTGGTTCAGCAGGTCGATTTCCCACAGCGGACGATCGTTAACGCTCAGCTTGTAGTAGGTGTTTTTGACAGCGTAAGTGTGTGATGTGGCTTCGCCCTGTTTGGCTTCCCCCATATCAATTTCCGTCACACGCCCGCGCATCTCGATTTCATACAGATCACTTTCTGCATCGGTGTAGTATTCACCCGCAAAACGCAGCAACGTGCCGTCAATCGTGCCGCCATATTTAAGGAACAGCTCACGAACTGCGCCCCCCATGACAAAACTCGCATCAAGCGCAGAATCATCAAGACCGAGGTCGATACTCACCGCCCCCATCATGCCACCGCCACGATAGCTTTCAGTTTTGCGCGTCAGTTTAGGTGGAGTGACGGACGTCACCTTACCCACTTCGTTTTCACCATTCACAAACAGCGTAAAAAAGCGAAGATGTTTTGGTACAGCCATCAGACACCTCCCAACACCGCAAATGCGGGATCAAAGTATTCATCAGTAAACGTCTGGTAAAGCTCCATATCTTCCAGCGGAGGAACGGGCGTATATTTGTAGCGAATACGCACACGCCCCTGACGTAAATCCGTGGTGCTGTTATCCACCACGTCATACCAGCACGACGCGCCAATCAGTTTCCCGGCAGTAACCAGTGAATCCAGTTTTGCCCTGATGGCACTGATAACATCCTTCACGTTCGCAGGCGTCAGTGGACTGTCGATGGTTTCAAACTGCGCTTCCGCAATTGAATCAGCCAGCACCTGTGCGGTTCGGGTATACACCTCAAAGATGTAGGCGTTCGTTTCCGGTGTGCGGTTGCCCCAGAAGCGGAACCCGTTGCGACGAATAATGGTCGTGATTTCTTTGTTGTTGAGGCTGTTGGCATCACTGTCTTCGGCCTGCAACGACCAGAACACATGCCTGGACATCCCCAGCACATTTTTAACCGGAACGTTGGACAGCGATTTGTGCCAGCCCTGCTCATGGTCAATGTACGCACGAAGGCCGCACGCATAGGCAGGCGCGGGGAACGTTTCGTTTTTGCCACTTTTCGGGTTGTAGGCGATGAAGTCCGGCCATAAGAGCATCACCTCACGTTCGTTGAATTTCTGGCGGTAGGTAATCGCCTCAGCCATCGTGTTACAGCCGTGACATGAGGCATACACAAACGCGCGCAGCTTACCCGCAATCACGCACAGGGATTTTGTCACCGCCTCCGTGTCCAGCTCCGGCGCGGCCAGAATACGCGGACGGTATCCGATGCTTTCATCCTGTTCTGCAACAAGCAGCGCATACATCCCCGTATAGCTGCCGTCATCCTCAGAACCACCGATAACCAGTTGATCCTGCGTCTTTCCGTCTTCTTCTTTGTGTTCAGCCACGCGAACGACGATCACCTTTGTGCTCACCTGGTCTGCGATGGCCTTAAGCGCACGATAAAGCGTCCCCGTTGTTCCGCATTTTCCCAGCACGTCATTGACGCGGGTCAGCAGTGTGGGCTTGTTCAGCGGGAACAGCTTCGCGTCCGCATCATCCGCCGTTGCCACGATACCGATAACGCTGGAATCAACATCGTTAATCGCTGTTACCAGGTCGGTATTTTCCGTAATACGGGCACCATGAAAACGAGTTTCACTCATAGCTTCACCCCCTTGTATCCGTTAAATGATTCGGCAACAATCATCACCCACCACGCGCGTAATCTCACCCCTGCGCCATTCTCCCGCCACGGCGACAACAAAAAGCAGTAACCCCCTCCGCACGCACATGCGACCATGCCGCACAGGGAGGGAACAGATGACCGACACCACCATGCAATTGCTCAGTCAGAGCACAGACCCCGTAAAAATGCCGGATTTTGATATTCTCGCGGAGGGTAAAACGCTGTCCGGCGTGGCGGAGCGCCTGATGAGCCTGTCGCTGACCGACAACCGGGGATTTGAGGCAGACCAGATCGCCATCACGCTGGATGATGCGGATGGTCAGTTGCAGCTACCGCCACGGGGCGCGCGCCTGACGGTTCTCATTGGCTGGAAAGGAGAACCGCTGACAGAAAAAGGCACTTACATTGTTGATGAAATTGCTCATGAAGGACCGCCCGACAGGCTGACTGTTTCAGCCAGAAGCGCAGATTTTCGGGATGAATTTAACGTTAAACGTGAGGTGTCCTGGCATGATGTGACCGTTGAGCGCGTGGTATCCGCCATCGCTCATCGGTACGGTCTGAAACCGCAAATCAGCGAAATGCTGATGGATATTGAAATCGACCACGCCGACCAGACCGAAGAAAGCGACATGTCCTTCCTTACACGCATGGCGGAAATGCTGGGCGCAATCACCACGGTAAAAAGCGGTAATCTGTTATTCATCATGCCCGGCGGTGGCGTGAATGCACAGGGCCAGCCGTTGCCCTCGTTCGCCATCACACGCAGCAGCGGCGATCGCCATCAGTTCCGCATTGCTGACCGCGAAGCGTATACGGGGGTACGCGCTTACTGGCTTGATCTTAATTACGGGAAAAAGAAAAAAGTCAGCGTGAAACGCCGCAAACCGCCAAAACCCAAAAAGGAGAAAAGCAGCAGCCGTGAAGGTGATTATATGGAAGGTGCGGCAGGCAATGTGTTTGTGTTACGCAAGACTTACCAGAACGAGCAGGCAGCAAGGCGTGCAGCGGCGGCAAAGTGGCAGCAACTACAACGCGGAGCCGCATCATTCTCCATCACGCTGGCGCGTGGACGTGCAGAACTCTACCCTGAAATGCATGGCACGGTGACAGGCTTCAAAAGTGACATCGACAATCAGGACTGGATTATTGCAAAAGCCGAGCACACCATTGATAACAGCGGCTTTACCACGCAGCTTGAGCTTGAAGCCAAAATCCCGGAATGGATAGCGGAAACAGAATGAGCAATTTAGATGCCCTTACTCAGACCTAAGTCAGTATATTTATTGCGCACACTAAGCTCATTAAGACAATTCACTCTACATTAATTTCTTGAACACAACCCAATAAACGATAAAATTTTCATGGTATTTCTTCCCCATAATAAGAGAACTGTATGAGCAATAACTGGATATATGTTGGTGCTAATATTAATGATCACCAATGGTCAAAAGTAGGAAAAACAACTCGCGGTCTGCAGAATAGACATGTCTCATCCCAGAACCCAGGGTTCTTTATTTACACTGCTTATAACATCATAGACGGTGATGTTCATGAGATTGAGTCTAATCTTTTGGTATATCTTGAGTCTCAACCTGGTGTTAAGCGTATACGTCACCTTAGCACCGGCAGTAAAAGTGAGTGTTTTTCTGTGCACCCTGAAGAAGTTGCCTGTTTAGTGGAATCATTTATCAATAATCACTATCCCTCATGTGTAACTCACGAGTTTTTATTTGACGGAATAAGCCGCTATCAATGCCCTAAAGATTTGTATAACAATTTTAATCGACATCAGAAGCCTGATGAAAAGTTACCATCATGGTGTGAAGAGCCTTCGACACATCTTCCAAATAATTTGAATATGTCTTCCGAAAAGTACTTTACAAGTAATCAGGTAGAACATGAAGCCGATTTAGGGAATGGATATTTTGTTGATTACCTCACAGGACTACAGGGATATAGGGATGAAGATGGAAACGAAATTTATGATGAACCTAAATAAGATAACAAATCATTAGATGGTAACTTATTGAATACAATGCATTTTTATAGTTAATTCTGAAGAGAAAACAATTCCATTTACCATTCAAAGCGGACTAACGGTTGGAGTCTGAGTCAGTACAACTTAGAATAGCGGCAGCACCACGTTAAGGGAGGTCGCTATGTTCCGTTGTCCGCTTTGTGGCGCATCTGCCCGTATCCGCACCAGTCGTCCGGAAAATGATTCAAACACAGTGCGGCAAAAATATTACCAGTGTAACAATCTGGAATGCGGCGTATGCTTCTCAACACTGGAAGCTTTCCATAAATTCACATCGAAACACGCCCCCGGCGTTCACTCTTCAGAGGGCATCCCGTGGAATGAGCTGCCAGCTTCGCACAGGGGAAACAACCAGATGAGTTTACCTTTACCTCAGAATTAACAGGCAGAATTGCCGGAGTAACAAAAAAGCGATAGATTACGCGCGGGTGCCTTTCGGCTGATGGTCGGAGGGAATACCCGAAGGCCAGATGTGGAAAGGCCCCGGAAAACATTTCTGTTTAACCGAGGCCCTAACCGCATTACCTTGACAAGTGAAAGGTTAGCGCCTCTCCGGAAAAGGAGCAAGTGCTATGTCGCAAAAATCGCTTACGGCCATCACGTTCTGCGTGACGGCAATCCTCATCATCTGGATGCTGCACGGTTCGCTGTGCGAAATACGGATGAGCTTCTGGGGAGCGGAGTTTGCGGCGTTCTTACAGTGTAAGCAGTAAGGAAACCGCGACGGGGGAGCAATCCCCCGTCAATCGGTTGCCAGGGTAAGGTCGATAAGGCATCCTATCTCACAGACATGAACAACAAACCCGCAGCGTAAAAACTGCGGGTTTTCTTTTTGGTACCCTCACCGACTTGAAACAGTGATCAGACTATAAAACAAAGCCCACAATGTAGCGGGCTTACTCCCCTCTCCCTCCACTGAATGTGGACACATAGTGGAACAAAGAGAGATAAAACATTATAAATCAATCGGTTACTGAAAGAAAAAAGGCCGCAGAGCGGCCTTTTTAGTTAGATCAGATTACTCGTCTTTGGGCGAAGCGTTTTCGACCCGGCTTTTTAACTTCTGCCCGGGTCTGAAGGTCACCACGCGCCGTGCTGTAATGGGAATATCCTCACCCGTTTTCGGGTTACGTCCCGGGCGTTGATTCTTATCACGCAGATCGAAGTTACCAAAACCAGAGAGTTTCACCTGTTCGCCGTTTTCCAGAGCGCGACGGATCTCTTCGAAAAACAGTTCAACCAGTTCTTTGGCATCCCGCTTGCTAAGCCCAAGCTTATCAAACAGATATTCTGACATTTCAGCTTTTGTAAGCGCCATAGGTTCAATCCCTCAATGATGCCTGGAATCGCTCTTTTAATGCCTCTACACATTTGGCGACGGTAGCGGCAATCTCCTCTTCTTCGAGTGTACGGCTGGTATCTTGCAGGATCAGGCTTATGGCGAGGCTCTTATACCCCTCCGCAACACCCTTACCGCGGTACACGTCAAATAAGTTTACGCCAACTACCTGATTTACGCCAACTTTCTTACATTCGGATAAAATATCCGCTGCGGGAACGTTTTCTGCGACCACCACCGCGATGTCACGACGGTTCGCCGGGAAGCGAGAAATCTCGCGCGCCTGAGGCACCACGCGGTCTGCGAGCTTGTTCCACTCCAGTTCGAACACCAGAGTGCGACCGTTAAGATCCAGTTTACGTTCCAGTTCAGGATGAACAACTCCAACAAAACCAATACGTTCCCCTTTCAGATAAATCGCTGCGGATTGCCCCGGATGCAGTGCCGGATTCGCTTCTGCACGGAACTCAACCTCATTCAGTTTACCGGTCAGGTCGAGAACGGATTCAAGATCGCCTTTCAAATCATAGAAATCAACGGTCTCTTTTGCCAGGTTCCAGTGCTCTTCGTAACGGTTACCGCAAATCACACCGGCTAACATCAGATCCTGACGAATGCCCAACGGTGCCTGAGTATCTGGTACGAAACGCAGACCGCTTTCGAAAATGCGCACACGGTTCTGCTGACGGTTCTGGTTGTACACCACGGTTGCCAGCAGGCCGGTCCACAGAGAAAGACGCATTGCTGACATTTCAACAGAGATCGGGCTTGGCAGCAGTAAGGCTTCAACGCCTGGATGGATCATCTGCTGCACTTTCGGATCAACGAAGCTGTAGGTGATCACTTCCTGATAGCCTTTGTCGTTGAGCAGCGTTTTCACGCGCTTGAGCGACAGGTCAGCTTCACGGTGAGTACCCATAATCAGGCTTGCCTGTACCGGCTCATCCGGGATGTTGTTGTAGCCGTAAACACGCGCGACTTCTTCGACCAGATCTTCTTCAATCTCCATATCGAAACGCCAGCTCGGCGCAACTGCCTGCCACTCGTCTTTGCCTTCGGTCACTTCGCAGCCGAGACGACGCAGAATGTCAGTTACCTGCTCATCCGCAATATGATGGCCGATCAGGCGATCCAGTTTGCTACGACGTAAAGTGATGGTTGCACGCTTCGGCAGCGTTGCTTCGTTGGTGATATCAATTACCGGACCAGCCTCACCACCGCAGATGTCGATCAGCAGACGGGTCGCACGTTCCATCGCTTTGTGCTGCAGTGCCGGATCAACGCCACGCTCATAACGGTGAGACGCATCAGTATGCAGGCCATGACGACGAGCACGACCGGTGATAGACAGCGGGCTGAAGAAAGCGCATTCCAGCAAGACGTTTTGCGTTTCGTCATTCACGCCAGAGTGTTCGCCACCAAAGATGCCGCCCATCGCCAGCGCCTTGTTGTGGTCGGCGATGACCAGAGTGTCAGCATTCAGCTTCGCTTCAGTGCCATCAAGCAGTACCAACGTTTCGCCCTCTTTCGCCATCCGCACCACAATGCCGCCTTCAATGCGATCTTTATCGAAAGCGTGCATCGGCTGGCCCAGTTCGAGCAGTACATAGTTGGTGACGTCAACAACTGCATCGATAGAACGGATCCCGCAACGACGCAGTTTTTCTTTCATCCACAGCGGAGTTGGCGCTTTAACGTTAATGCCTTTTACCACACGGCCAAGATAACGCGGGCAGGCTTCCGGCGCTTCGACTGTAATCGGCAGCGTGTCGTCGATGGTCGCACCAACCGGAACGATTTCCGGTTCAACCAGCGGCAGCTGATTCAGCACGGCAACGTCACGCGCAACACCAATGATACCTAAACAGTCGGCACGGTTTGGCGTCACGCTGATTTCGATGGTGTTGTCATCAAGTTTCAGGTATTCACGGATGTCGGTGCCAATCGGCGCATCCGCAGGCAGCTCGATAATGCCGCTATGATCGTCAGAAATTCCCAGCTCAGAAAAGGAGCACAGCATCCCTTCAGACGGTTCACCACGCAGTTTCGCCGCTTTAATTTTGAAATCACCCGGCAGAACAGCACCAATGGTAGCTACCGCCACACGCAGGCCCTGACGGCAGTTTGGCGCACCGCAGACGATGTCCAGCAGGCGATCGCCGCCAACATTCACTTTTGTCACACGCAGTTTGTCAGCGTTCGGATGCTGCGCACACTCAACCACTTCACCAACGACCACGCCGTGGAAGCTACCGGCAACCGGTTCTACACCGTCAACTTCCAGGCCCGCCATAGTGATTTGATTCGCCAGCGCATCGCTATCAATCGCCGGGTTCACCCATTCGCGTAACCACAGTTCACTGAATTTCATAATCTATTCCTGCCTTATTTAAACTGTTTGAGGAAACGCAGATCATTTTCGAAGAATGAACGCAGGTCGGTGACGCCGTAACGCAACATAGTCAGACGCTCCATCCCCATCCCGAAGGCGAAACCAGAGTAAACTTCCGGGTCGATGCCAACGTTACGCAGCACGTTCGGATGCACCATCCCGCAACCCAGCACTTCCAGCCATTTACCGTTTTTACCCATGACGTCAACTTCTGCAGAAGGCTCGGTGAACGGGAAGTAGGAAGGACGGAAGCGAATCTGCAAATCTTCCTCAAAGAAGTTACGCAGGAAATCGTGCAGAGTGCCTTTCAGGTTGGTAAAGCTGATGTTGGTATCAACAATCAGACCTTCCATCTGATGGAACATCGGCGTGTGAGTCTGGTCGTAGTCGTTACGATAAACGCGGCCAGGCGCGATGATACGAATCGGTGGCTGCTGGGCTTTCATGGTGCGGATCTGTACGCCAGAGGTCTGGGTACGCAGCAGGCGGGTAGTGTCAAACCAGAAAGTGTCGTGGTCAGCGCGCGCCGGGTGGTGACCAGGAATGTTCAGAGCATCGAAGTTATGATAATCGTCTTCGATTTCCGGCCCGGTTGCCACGGTAAAGCCAAGCTCACCGAAGAAACTTTCGATACGGACGATGGTACGGGTAACCGGATGCAGACCGCCGTTTTCAATGCGACGACCTGGCAGGGAGACATCAATCGTTTCCGCCGCCAGACGCGCATTCAGCGCTGCGCTTTCCAGTTCCGCTTTACGCGCATTCAGCGCCTGCTGAACCTGCTCTTTCGCTTCGTTGATAACCGCACCAGCTGCCGGACGCTCTTCTGGCGGCAGCTCACGCAGGGTCGTCATCTGAAGGGTTAAGTGCCCTTTTTTACCCAAATATTCGACGCGCACATTATCTAACGCGGCAACATCTGACGCCTGGCTAATGGCCGCCTTCGCACTGGCAACCAGTTCTGCGAGATGTGACATGGTTTTCCTCATTGTGTCAGTGGTGACACTGGTTCGTTGGACTTAGAGCCTATCCCATCAGGCTATTTTACTTGCCATTTTGGTCCCGGGCAGTGCTCGAAATTCTCACGTACTTAAATACGCTCCGGTTTCTCCGCGCTGGCCGTGTCCAGACTGGCTGCGACAATTACGCCTGATAGACTGGCTTTTTATTTTTCAAAACGCGCATACAAAAAAAGCCTCCACTGGGAGGCTTTCAGGCGCTGTTTTCCGTTTCTCTTCTCACGCGCTAGCCTCCTGGATTCAGGTGCTAAAGTAAAAAAAGAAGCGGAAAATAGCAGCATTCATTGCTTGCGTTACCTTTTGGTACTCTTCAAAAGACCTTTATTGAAAAGGCTACGGCGATAAAAGTCAATGTTTTGATGGCGTTGAAACGAAAAGAGGGAGACTAGCTCCCTCTTTCAACTGGCTTATGCCAGAGCTGCTTTCGCTTTTTCAACCAGAGCGGTGAACGCTACTTTGTCGAATACTGCGATATCAGCCAGGATCTTACGGTCGATTTCAACAGAGGCTTTTTTCAGGCCATTGATGAATTTGCTGTAAGAAATACCGTTCTGACGTGCTGCTGCGTTGATACGCGCAATCCACAGTTGACGGAACTGACGCTTACGTTGACGACGGTCACGGTAAGCATACTGACCAGCTTTGATAACAGCCTGGAAGGCAACGCGGTATACGCGAGAACGCGCACCGTAGTAGCCTTTAGCTTGTTTCAAAATTTTCTTGTGACGTGCGCGTGCAATAACACCACGTTTTACGCGAGCCATATGTGCTCTCCTGTATCTATATTCTAATTAAAAAGTTAAAAACGTTAACGGCTTATGCGTACGGCAGGCACGCGATTACCAGGCCCAGATCGCCTTTGGAAACCATGGCTTTTGGACGCAGGTGACGTTTACGTTTGGTCGCTTTTTTGGTCAGAATGTGACGCAGGTTAGCGTGCTTGTGCTTAAAACCACCTTTACCGGTTTTTTTGAAGCGCTTAGCAGCACCGCGTACGGTCTTAATTTTTGGCATTTTAATAACTTCCACTTCGCATTGTTAATAAACGAAACAAAGGCGAACAAAGCCTGTGAAGCCCGAAGGCTCCACAGACAGTGCTACTTGAAGGCCTTACTGTTTCTTCTTAGGAGCGAGCACCATGATCATCTGGCGGCCTTCGATCTTCGTTGGGAAGGATTCGACCACTGCCAGTTCTTGCAAATCGTCTTTCACGCGATTAAGCACTTCCATACCGATTTGCTGGTGCGCCATCTCACGACCGCGGAAACGCAGCGTGATTTTGGCTTTATCACCCTCTTCGAGAAAGCGAATCAGGCTGCGGAGTTTTACCTGATAGTCGCCTTCATCTGTACCAGGACGGAATTTAATTTCCTTAACCTGGATAACTTTTTGCTTTTTCTTCTGTTCCTTAGAAGACTTGCTCTTTTCATAGAGGAATTTGCCGTAATCCATTATACGACAAACCGGCGGCTCGGCGTTAGGGCTGATCTCGACTAAGTCTACTCCGGCTTCTTCTGCTTTCTCCAGAGCTTCTCTCAGACTCACAATACCAAGCTGCTCGCCTTCCAGACCTGTTAAGCGAACTTCCTGGGCGCGAATTTCGCCATTGATACGGTTAGGGCGCGCCGTTTGAACTCGTTTTCCGCCTTTAATACCTTATTCCTCCAATTGTTTAAGACTGCGGCTGCGAATCTCTTGTTGCAGCTTCTCGATCACTTCATTTACGTCCATGCTTCCCAGGTCTTTACCACGGCGGGTGCGAACGGCAACTTTGCCTGATTCCACCTCTTTATCACCACAGACCAGCATATATGGGACGCGACGCAAAGTGTGCTCGCGGATTTTAAAGCCAATCTTCTCATTTCTCAAGTCTGCTTTAACACGAATGCCCGCATTTGATAGTTTTTGCGTCAATTCGTTAACGTATTCAGACTGTGAATCGGTAATATTCATGATAACAACCTGAACTGGCGCAAGCCAGGTCGGGAAGAAACCAGCGAATTCTTCGGTCAGGATACCGATGAAACGTTCCATCGACCCCAGAATTGCGCGGTGAATCATTACCGGTACTTTACGTTCATTGTCTTCGCCTACATAAGAAGCGCTCAGACGAGAAGGCAAAGAGAAGTCCAGCTGTACTGTACCGCACTGCCATGCACGATCGAGGCAGTCATACAGGGTAAATTCAATTTTCGGACCGTAGAAAGCGCCTTCACCCAGTTGATATTCAAACGGGATGTTGTTTTCTTCCAGCGCAACCGCCAGGTCCGCCTCAGCACGATCCCACATTTCATCACTGCCAATACGTTTTTCAGGACGAGTGGAGAGTTTGACGACGATCTTCTCGAAGCCAAAAGTGCTGTACATATCATAGACTAAACGGATACATCCGTTAACTTCATCGCGAATTTGTTCTTCAGTACAGAAGATATGCGCGTCATCCTGGGTAAATCCACGCACGCGCATCAGGCCATGCAGCGAACCTGACGGCTCATTACGGTGGCAGCTACCAAACTCGGCCATACGCAGCGGCAGATCGCGATAAGACTTCAGCCCCTGGTTGAAAATTTGTACGTGACCCGGGCAGTTCATCGGCTTAATGCAGTATTCACGGTTCTCAGAAGACGTGGTGAACATTGCATCTTTGTAGTTGTCCCAGTGACCGGTTTTTTCCCACAGGACACGGTCCATCATGAACGGACCTTTAACTTCCTGATACTGGTACTCTTTCAGTTTAGAACGAACAAACACTTCCAGTTCACGGAAGATGGTCCAGCCGTCGTTGTGCCAGAATACCATACCCGGCGCTTCTTCCTGCATATGGTACAGGTCGAGCTGTTTACCGATTTTACGGTGGTCGCGTTTCGCGGCTTCTTCCAGGCGCTGCAGGTAAGCGTTAAGCGCTTTTTTGTCTGCCCACGCCGTACCGTAAATACGTTGCAACATTTTGTTGTTGCTGTCGCCACGCCAGTAAGCCCCTGCCGTTTTCATTAGTTTGAAATGATGGCAGAAACGCATGTTCGGTACGTGCGGACCGCGGCACATATCGACATATTCTTCATGGAAGTACAGACCTGGCTTGTCATCATGGGCGATGTTTTCGTCAAGAATGGAGACTTTGTAGCTCTCCCCACGGTTGGCGAAAGTTTCACGCGCTTCGTGCCAGCTGACTTTCTTCTTAATGACGTCGTAGTTTTTCTCAGCAAGCTCATGCATCCGCTTCTCGAGTGCTTCGACATCTTCCTGGGTTAACGTGCGGTCAAGATCAACGTCGTAATAAAAACCGTTGTCAATAACCGGGCCGATTGCCATTTTGGTATGCGGCCAAAGTTGTTTAATCGCGTGCCCTAACAGGTGCGCACAGGAGTGACGAATGATCTCCAGACCGTCTTCGTCTTTGGCGGTAATGATGGACAGTTGTGCGTCGTTTTCAATCAGATCGCAAGCATCAACCAGTTCGCCATTAACGCGCCCTGCGATACAGGCTTTCGCCAGACCTGGACCAATGTCCAGCGCAACATCCATGGGGCTTACAGCGTGGTCGTAATGGCGTTGGCTGCCATCAGGAAGAGTTATAACAGGCATTTTATATCCTTATTTGCAGTGGTGACCCACACGAAAGATCACATACAAAGAAAAATTTGTTTATTAACAGTTCATTGCGAAACCATCTAGCCAACAAATGCTAAATTGGTTCGCAATCAGGTACACAAATGAAAGACATTAACCTCTCACCTTCCACCCGGTTGAGCGATGTTAACACTAAAAAAAGGGAGATTGTACCTTTCCGTTTCACATTGATTCGATTCGCAATTCGTTTGTAGTGAGTACACCAGCAAAACGCTTAAAGAACCACTGATAACATCACGGTGCGTCTGAAAGGTTTACTGCGAGCGGATTTACAGCAGCATAAACTGAATCCAGCAAAGTTCGTTGCGTGATTTGGCGGTAGTATTTTAAACGCTCATGAGATTAATGACGAAGTGGTCATATCACAATGATAAAAGTGACACAATTCTTATAACAATTTTTCGTGCACATTTCGTTCTGGCGATAATAATTAATCATCATCCTCAAAACCTCCAGATATATATAAGGCGAATAGATTATGAGTCAAAACGATATCATTATCAGAACTCATTATAAGTCTCCTCATAGATTGCACATCGATAGCGACATACCAACACCTTCATCAGAGCCTATTAATAAATTTGCGCGCCAGCTCATCACCCTACTTGATACCTCTGACTTAAGTTCGATGCTGTCATACTGTGTTACTCAGGAATTTACCGCAAACTGTCGAAAAATATCACAAAATTGTTATTCCACTGCCTTTTTTACCATTAACTTTGCCACTTCACCCATCCATGCAGAAAATATACTCATTACATTACACTATAAAAAAGATATCATTTCCTTATTACTGGAAACCACGCCTATTAAAGCTAACCATTTGCGAAGCATACTGGATTATATTGAACAGGAACAGTTAACTGCTGAAGATCGTAACCATTGTATGAAACTGTCTAAAAAAATCCATAGAGAAAAAACTATACACCCAACAGTAAATCTCAATGGTAGTGCATGTTTTTTGCAATCTCCTTCTGACGCTATTTTTTGTCGCCATCTGTCATTGCAATACGCCCTTGATTCATTGAGAAATGGAAAAGGCAAAGTCAACCTGATTAAACATTACTCCTCCGTTGAATCCATACAGCAGCATGTCCCCTTAGTCCGGGACGCGGAGTTCAGAGCATTACTTCGCCATCCTCCTGCAGGGAGTCGCGTTATCGCGAGTAAGGATTTTGGCTTCGCTTTAGATATTTTCTTTTGTCGAATGATGGCAAACAATGTCAGTCATATGTCCGCGATTTTATATATAGACAATCATACTTTGTCAGTAAGGCTACGAATAAAGCAGTCAGTGTATGGACAATTAAACTATGTTGTGTCCGTTTACGACCCGAACGATACCAACGTTGCCGTCAGAGACACCCACAGGACAGCACGGGGCTTTCTTTCGCTTGATAAGTTCATCAGTTCAGGTCCCGATGCTCAGACCTGGGCTGATAGGTATGTTCGCAACTGTGCAATTGCTATTCTGCCCCTATTACCTGTGGGAGTTCCAGGGGCTATTTTCGCGGGTATTGCATCACGAATGCCATTTGCCCCTATACATCCATCGGCAATGTTGTTAATAATGGCTACAGGCCAGACTCAACAGCTTATTACATTATTCAAACAGTTGCCCATACTCCCTGAAAAAGAAATCATTGAAATAATAACTGCGCAGAATAGCGTTGGTACACCTGCTTTATTTTTGGCTATGATGAACGGACATACTGACAACGTAAAAATATTTATGCAAGAAATTCAGTCACTGGTAGATAATCACATCATTCATGAAGATAACCTGGTTAAATTACTGCAAACTAAAAGTGCTAACGAAACACCTGGACTTTATATCTCCATGTTGTATGGATTCGATGAAATAATCGATATCTTTCTGAATGCATTAACCACTCCAATAGCACAAGAGCTTTTAAACAAAAAACTGGTGATGAGTATTTTAGCCATGAAAACACGTGATGGTGAACCAGGGTTATTTGCTGCAATGGAAAATAATCACCCTTTGTGTGTCACACGGTTCCTCTCTAAAGTTTATGGGATCGCCGTTAAATATAAACTCAGCAAAATCAACATCATGGACTTATTAAAAGGCGCGACAGCACATGGAACCCCTGCTTTATACATCGCCATGAGCAAGGGTAATAAAGACGTCGTGTTATCTTATATATCAACACTGAGTACTTTTGCAAAAAAATATTCTTTTAGTCAACGTCAATTATTCACACTGTTGGCCGCTAAAAATCATGAAAACATGTCAGCTGTTCATATAGCCATTCATCATAATCATTATAAAACTGTAGAAACATATTATGCTGCTATTAATGCAATCAGCCAAAGCCTGAGTTTTAGTGCTGATGAACTAAAAACGTATTTATAACCAGCTATTTATGATATTTGTATATCGATACATAATTTTATTTTTTTCATAAAACGCAGAAACAGTGATCAGGTGTACAACGCCACCCGACGGCTGTAATAACAAAAAATCCCTTGATGCCTGTCCCTTTTGTTACACTCCGTTATCACGCACAAGAGATATGCAGGACACTGGTATGCCGACTAAACGCTTTGATAAAAAACACTGGAAGATGGTGGTGGTGCTACTGGCAATCTGTGGCGCTATGTTGTTGCTACGTTGGGCAGCAATGATTTGGGGCTGAGCAGTGACAAACGAAGACAGCCAGACCGCATAACACGGTCCGGCAGATAATTTTACATGCTGTAGCCCAGCGATAAGGTTGTCCGACGATCGGTATGTTCCGGTGCAGACTCTGGAGGTTCAGAGTTCCATGTGACGTTGTAAGCCACTTTCAGTCCAAAATGTTCATTAATAGCAACATTTAATGCGCTTTCGGAGTTCAGCGTTGTGTCTTCCGCGCCAAAGACGGAAACACCCTGCGTAAATTTAGCGTTGTCAGTCAACTGCCATGCATAAGCACCGGAGGCATAGCCCAGCGGCTGAGTTTCACTGGCATTGTCGGTATATTTGTCGTAACGCACACCTGGACCGAATTCAAAGCGGAAACTGTGTACCGGGCCATTCAAAAACTGACGACCATAACCCGCGGTCAACACATCGCGCTCTCGATAGCCGTTATAACGGTCTGTCAGCCAGCTTGCCTGACCAAATAAATAGTCATAATCAGTTAAATTAAAACGGCTACGCCCGCCCGCCGCATATTTTTCTGAAGAACGCTCATCATTAGAAGAAGTATTACTGGCGTTCCCCCACAGCGACCAGGCAGTGGTTTGTCCATACCAGGTCATGGTGGTGTCAGCCGTAAGTGAGGAGCTTTTCGTATTGCCTGATTGTGCAAGATATCCTGCGTTCAGATTACCTTCGAAAGGTTTTTTAGCGCTGGCAGGATCGTCCATGACAGTAAAAACGGAATCATCGGCAGCTGCATTCAGTGACGCAAACATGCCCCCCGCCAACATAACGATGGCAGGAACTGTCTTCAAAAGCTTCATTTATCAAGAGTCCGTACAACAAAAAAAGAGACCATCGCGGTCCCGGAAACTTTCTTAAGGATCAAAGATTAGCGTCCCTGGAAAGGTAACGAATTATAAAAAGGCGCGAATAACTTAGCAATGTATTCTTATTTCATTTTTTGAATAAGCATGTGGCGAAAACAGATTTTTATTTATATATATTTATCTGCAAAATTTTAAATAAAGCTCTAATAAATCATATTGTTAATTTCTTCACTTTCGGCTGATTCGGTGCCAGACTGAAATCAGCCTATAGGAGGAAATGATGGTACGTATCTATACGTTGACACTTGCGCCCTCTCTCGATAGCGCAACAATTACCCCGCAAATTTATCCCGAAGGAAAACTGCGCTGTACCGCACCGGTGTTCGAACCCGGGGGCGGCGGCATCAACGTCGCCCGCGCCATTGCCCATCTTGGAGGCAGTGCCACAGCGATCTTCCCGGCGGGTGGCGCGACCGGCGAACACCTGGTTTCTCTGTTGGCGGATGAAAATGTCCCCGTCGCTACTGTAGAAGCCAAAGACTGGACCCGGCAGAATTTACACGTACATGTGGAAGCAAGCGGTGAGCAGTATCGTTTTGTTATGCCAGGCGCGGCATTAAATGAAGATGAGTTTCGCCAGCTTGAAGAGCAAGTTCTGGAAATTGAATCCGGGGCCATCCTGGTCATAAGCGGAAGCCTGCCGCCAGGTGTGAAGCTGGAAAAATTAACCCAACTGATTTCCGCTGCGCAAAACCAAGGGATCCGCTGCATCATCGACAGTTCTGGCGAAGCGTTAAGTGCAGCACTGGCGATTGGTAACATCGAGTTGGTTAAGCCTAACCAAAAAGAACTCAGTGCGCTGGTGAATCGCGAACTCACCCAGCCAGACGATGTCCGCAAAGCCGCGCAGGAAATCGTTAATAGCGGCAAGGCCAAACGGGTTGTCGTTTCCCTTGGTCCACAAGGAGCGCTGGGTGTTGATAGTGAAAACTGCATTCAGGTGGTGCCACCACCGGTGAAAAGCCAGAGTACCGTTGGCGCTGGTGACAGCATGGTCGGCGCGATGACACTGAAACTGGCAGAAAATGCCTCTCTTAAAGAGATGGTCCGTTTTGGCGTAGCTGCGGGGAGTGCAGCCACACTCAATCAGGGAACACGTCTGTGCTCCCATGACGATACGCAAAAAATTTACGCTTACCTTTCCCGCTAACAAAAACATTCCCCCAGCATTGGGGGAATCACCACCAACCTGTCGGCAACGCGTTTCTCCGACTATGCTCAAAAGTCATGTGATAACAAAGGGGTGAACTATGGCCAGTGGCGATCTTGTCCGTTATGTCATAACCGTCATGTTGCATGAGGATACATTGACTGAAATTAACGAGTTGAATAATTACCTGACTCGCGACGGTTTTTTGCTCACCATGACGGATGATGAGGGAAATATCCATGAGCTGGGGACTAACACTTTTGGACTTATCAGTACCCAAAGTGAAGAAGAAATTAGAGAACTGGTTTCGGGGCTTACCCAAAGTGCAACCGGCAAAGATCCTGAAATCACCATCACGACCTGGGAGGAATGGAATAGCAACAGAAAATAAATGGTTTTTGGGCAATAATCAGTCTGTGGTGTGCGTTAGCTCGTGTTTTTACACCGCATTCTTGCGCTAACCTTATGATCTGGCAGACAACATGGGAGAGACATCATGTGGCAGGCAATCAGTCGTCTTTTGAGCGAGCAGTTAGGTGAAGGCGAAATCGAACTGCGTAATGAACTGCCTGGCGGAGAAGTCCATGCCGCATGGCATTTGCGCTATGCAGGACATGACTTTTTCGTCAAATGTGATGAAAGGGAACTGCTTCCCGGTTTTACCGCCGAAGCCGACCAACTGGAGTTACTGTCGCGTAGTAAAACCGTCACCGTGCCTAAGGTTTGGGCAGTAGGCGCTGACCGTGACTACAGTTTTCTGGTGATGGATTATCTCCCACCTCGTCCGCTGGATGCGCATAGCGCATTTATTCTTGGTCAGCAAATTGCGCGTTTACATCAATGGAGTGACCAACCACAATTTGGCCTCGATTTTGATAACTCGCTCTCCACAACTCCACAGCCCAACACCTGGCAACGTCGCTGGTCAACGTTTTTTGCTGAACAACGGATTGGCTGGCAGTTGGAACTGGCAGCAGAGAAAGGGATCGCTTTCGGCAATATCGACGCCATCGTCGAGCATATTCAGCAGCGTCTGGCCTCGCATCAACCGCAGCCTTCTCTGTTGCACGGCGATTTATGGTCCGGCAACTGTGCGCTGGGTCCGGATGGCCCGTACATTTTCGACCCTGCCTGCTACTGGGGTGACCGAGAGTGCGACCTGGCGATGTTACCGCTGCATACTGAACAGCCGCCACAAATCTATGACGGCTATCAGTCAGTATCCCCGCTACCTGCCGATTTCCTTGAACGTCAACCGGTTTACCAACTCTACACGCTGTTAAATCGTGCAAGATTATTTGGCGGTCAGCATTTGGTTATTGCTCAGCAGTCATTGGATAGATTATTAGCAGCATGATATGGGTTGAGGATAATGGCCGCTCCGTGCGGCCTTTTGATTAAATAAACCCAAGCAGAGAAAAGAACACATAACCTGCAGCAATACAAATAACCGGCAGGATATATAGTGAGAAAAACTGCAGGAAAATAGTATGGTGCGGAACAACAATACGGGACTCAATTTGTTCACGCGTTAGCCCCTCTTCCCCTTTGGCTTTTTCCAGAATGAGTTGATCTTCAACACCTTCCCGCAAGAAGCGCGCCTGGCGACTCATCCGGGCACCGGAATCCTGCAACGCCAGTCCGACAAAAATCAGGATGAAAATCACCCAGAACATAACGTTCACGCCACCATTAAAATTGGGCGTCGGGGAGTTATACCAGAACAGATTCAAAAAAGGCGTATTCGCCTGCATCATATCGATCATGACATGAGTAAAGTCGAGCATGACCGCATTAATGCCTTCCTGGTTTTCCTGCCGGGTATTCATAAATTTCAGCAAAGAAATCAATGTAGAGATCAATGCAGGTATAAAAATCACCCAACCCAAAATCCTTTTCAAAACAGCAATGCGTCCAGCTTGTTGATACGTCATGAGTTCTCCTTGATTAAGACGCGTCGTTTCACTTAGTTTACCTGTAGATATCTGTTTTCGCCCATTCTTTAAAGGCGATATGATAGGCGCTTAATCATAAGCACGGCTTAATACCTTACACATAATGCTCTAAAGGAGAGGTTGTAATGTCAACCCCGCGTCAGATTCTTGCTGCAATTTTTGATATGGATGGATTACTTATCGACTCAGAACCTTTATGGGATCGAGCCGAACTGGATGTGATGGCAAGCCTGGGGGTGGATATCTCCCGTCGTAACGAGCTGCCGGACACCTTAGGTTTACGCATCGATATGGTGGTCGATCTTTGGTACGCCCGGCAACCGTGGAATGGGCCAAGCCGTCAGGAAGTAGTAGAACGGGTTATTGCCCGTGCCATTTCACTGGTTGAAGAGACACGTCCATTATTACCAGGCGTGCGCGAAGCCGTTGCGTTATGCAAAGAACAAGGTTTATTGGTGGGACTGGCCTCCGCGTCACCACTACATATGCTGGAAAAAGTGTTGACCATGTTTGACTTACGCGACAGTTTCGATGCCCTCGCCTCGGCTGAAAAACTGCCTTACAGCAAGCCGCATCCGCAAGTATATCTCGACTGCGCAGCAAAACTGGGCGTTGACCCACTGACCTGCGTAGCGCTGGAAGATTCAGTAAATGGCATGATCGCCTCTAAAGCAGCCCGCATGCGTTCCATTGTCGTTCCTGCGCCAGAAGCGCAAAATGATCCACGTTTTGTATTAGCAAACGTCAAACTCTCATCGCTGACAGAACTCACCGCAAAAGACCTTCTCGGTTAATGACCAGGGGCAGTGATCTCGCTGCCCCTGGTTCTTTATCTGAATTTGCATTCAACTGACGGATTAATCGTCAATTTAAGAGAAAGAGTTACACCGTCACCACTTCCGTGCACTGTATAAAAATCCTATACTGTACGTATCGACAGTTTAGTGAGTTTTATCATGACGGCGGAAGGTCACCTTCTCTTTTCTATTGCTTGTGCGGTATTTGCCAAAAATGCCGAGCTGACGCCCGTGCTGGCACAGGGTGACTGGTGGCATATTGTCCCTTCCGCAATCCTGACGTGTTTGTTACCGGACATCGATCACCCAAAGTCGTTTCTTGGGCAGCGATTAAAGTGGATATCAAAACCGATCGCCCGCGCTTTTGGGCATCGTGGTTTTACCCACAGTCTGCTGGCGGTATTTGCGCTGCTGGCAACCTTTTACCTTAAGGTTCCTGAAAGCTGGTTCATTCCGGCTGATGCGCTACAAGGAATGGTGCTGGGTTATTTAAGCCACATACTTGCCGATATGCTGACACCCGCCGGTGTTCCCCTGCTCTGGCCATGTCGCTGGCGTTTCCGCTTGCCTATCCTGGTTCCCCAAAAGGGCAACCAACTGGAACGTTTTATCTGCATGGCATTATTTGTCTGGTCGGTATGGATGCCCCATTCATTACCCGAAAACAGCGCGGTTCGTTGGTCATCGCAAATGATCAATACCTTGCAGATCCAGTTTCATCGGCTTATTAAGCATCAGGTTGAATACTAAAAAGGCAAAAATCACCTTTCTGGAATAAGCAATTCCATTTGAATATAAGAGCCAGCTCACAGTTCTGTTAATCTTGCGCCAACACTATGACTGCTACGCAGTGATAGAAATAATAAGATCAGGAGAACGGGGATGAACTTTCCATTAATTGCGAACATCGTGGTGTTCGTTGTACTGCTGTTTGCGCTGGCTCAGACCCGCCACAAACAGTGGAGTCTGGCGAAAAAAGTGCTGGTGGGTCTGGTGATGGGTGTGGTTTTTGGCCTTGCCCTGCATACCATTTATGGTTCTGACAGCCAGGTACTTAAAGATTCTGTACAGTGGTTTAACATCGTTGGTAACGGCTATGTTCAACTGCTGCAAATGATCGTTATGCCGTTAGTCTTCGCCTCTATTCTGAGCGCGGTTGCCCGTCTGCATAACGCATCTCAGTTAGGCAAAATCAGTTTTCTGACCATCGGTACGCTTTTGTTTACCACACTGATTGCGGCGCTGGTCGGTGTGCTGGTCACCAACCTGTTTGGTTTGACGGCTGAAGGTCTGGTTCAGGGTGGTGCAGAAACTGCACGTCTGAACGCCATCGAAAGTAACTATGTTGGTAAAGTCTCTGACCTGAGCGTTCCGCAGCTGGTCTTGTCCTTTATCCCGAAAAACCCGTTTGCCGATCTGACCGGAGCCAATCCGACGTCAATTATCAGCGTGGTAATTTTTGCCGCATTCCTCGGTGTAGCTGCGCTGAAACTGCTGAAGGATGATGCGCCGAAAGGTGAACGCGTCTTAACCGCTATCGATACCCTGCAAAGCTGGGTGATGAAACTGGTTCGCCTGGTCATGCAGTTGACCCCTTACGGCGTTCTGGCACTAATGACCAAAGTGGTTGCAGGTTCTAACCTGCAAGACATCATCAAACTGGGAAGTTTCGTTGTCGCGTCCTACCTCGGTCTGCTGATTATGTTTGCAGTGCATGGCATTCTGCTGGGCATTAATGGCGTGAGTCCGCTGAAGTACTTCCGTAAGGTATGGCCTGTGCTGACGTTTGCCTTTACCAGCCGTTCCAGTGCTGCGTCTATCCCACTGAATGTGGAAGCACAAACGCGTCGTCTGGGCGTTCCTGAATCCATCGCCAGTTTCGCCGCCTCTTTCGGTGCGACCATTGGTCAGAACGGCTGCGCCGGTTTGTATCCGGCAATGCTGGCGGTGATGGTTGCGCCTACGGTTGGCATTAACCCGCTGGACCCGATGTGGATTGCGACGCTGGTCGGTATTGTTACCGTTAGTTCCGCAGGCGTTGCCGGTGTCGGTGGTGGTGCAACTTTCGCCGCACTGATTGTGCTGCCTGCGATGGGCCTGCCAGTAACCCTGGTGGCGCTGTTAATCTCCGTTGAACCGCTTATCGACATGGGCCGTACGGCGCTAAACGTTAGTGGCTCGATGACAGCTGGCACGCTGACCAGCCAGTGGCTGAAGCAAACCGATAAAGCCATTCTGGATAGCGAAGACGACGCCGAACTGGCACACCGTTAATTCTTATGCTGGCAACGGTCCGTTTTGTATAGGGGCCGTTGCTTTACTTTTTAAATGTTCCATCGCGGCGATGCATACTGACTCATATTTAAACAGATCGTCAGCGAAAAAAATGTCCAACTTATCAATACATTCCTGGCTCAATGAATGTGCCTGTAGTGAGAAGCTTAAAACCTCATACCCGAGACGTTTTCTAAGTGAACTATCTGGAATACTCATAATATCTTCAAGCACACCACTTCCCATTCCCGGAAGATTTAGTGGATTAAAAAGAAGATTGATATTAAGCATTGATATTATCGAAGGAAACTTTAGGAGACTCTCATTTTTTTGAATCGCAGCAAAAATGCTCCCGGCAGGATGTATATAATTTTTTTCATAGTATATAGTCCTTAAATAATGAATAACCAACCTGTTTTTTATATTGATCAAATTCGTCATTTTTTCGGGTCGGAATTCACAGGTAAAATCCATCCCAACAAAATTCTCATTAATACCTCTTATCCGAAACTCACCGCCATAAAGATTATTAATTATCACTCTATATTTAACATTGTCCTGCAGATACGTATCAAAACTAAGTGCTGGCGCTCCTGGCTTTGAGGCATCATAGTTAATGTTAGACATATAGGCAATCATACGATTGAAGTTCGACTCTGCTATTTCATCGCAGTCACATTGACCCGTTGATATAAAGAAAGTGAGTGCCGCCATGGTAGACTCAAGCCTTTCTTTAAAAGAGTCGAAAGCCAGGCTTTTAATATTTAAATCACCATAATTACTCTGTATTAAGTTTGTAGAAAACATCTCCCGCCCCATATTGTTAACAAAATTATTATCTCATTTAAATCTAAGTCACTTACAATATAAGTTTAAGAGCGACGCCACAGGATGAACTATCAAAAATAGCTCATCATGATTAGCAAAACTTAACCATTTTAAAATAAATAAACAATTAAAGAAAAAAGATCACTTATTTATAGCAATAGCTCGTCAAAGGCAGCTTTTTGTTACAGGTGGTTTGAATGAATGTAGCAACGAAATGCAGAATTTCAGGTCATGTAACTCCCGGCAAAACCGGGAGGTATGTAATCCTTACTCAGTCACTTCCCCTTCCTGGCGGATCTGATTTGCCCAACGTTGGGCAGATTCAGGCACAGTAAACGCCGGTGAGCGCAGAAATGACTCTCCCATCAGTACAAACGCAACATATTTGCCACGCAGCATCCAGACATCACGAAACGAATCCATCTTTATCGCATGTTCTGGCGGCGCGGGTTCCGTGCGTGGGACATAGCTAATAATCTGGCGGTTTTGCTGGCGGAGCGGTTTCTTCATTACTGGCTTCACTAAACGCATATTAAAAATTAGAAAAACTGTAGTTTAGCCGATTTAGCCCCTGTACGTCCCGCTTTGCGTGTATTTCATAACACCGTTTCCAGAATAGTCTCCGAAGCGGGATCTGGCTGGTGGTCTATAGTTAGAGAGTTTTTTGACCAAAACAGCGGCCCTTTCAGTAATAAATTAAGGAGACGAGTTCAATGTCGCAACATAACGAAAAGAACCCACATCAGCACCAGTCACCACTACACGATTCCAGCGAAGCGAAACCGGGGATGGACTCACTGGCACCTGAGGACGGATCTCATCGTCCAGCGGCTGAACCAACACCGCCAGGTGCACAACCTACCGCCCCAGGGAGCCTGAAAGCCCCAGATACGCGTAACGAAAAACTTAATTCTCTGGAAGACGTACGCAAAGGCAGTGAAAATTATGCGCTGACCACAAATCAGGGCGTGCGCATCGCCGACGATCAAAACTCACTGCGTGCCGGTAGCCGTGGTCCAACGCTGCTGGAAGATTTTATTCTGCGCGAGAAAATCACCCACTTTGACCATGAGCGCATCCCGGAACGTATTGTTCATGCACGCGGATCAGCAGCTCACGGTTATTTCCAGCCATATAAAAGCTTAAGCGATATCACCAAAGCGGATTTCCTCTCAGATCCGAACAAAATCACCCCAGTATTTGTACGTTTCTCTACCGTTCAGGGTGGCGCTGGCTCTGCCGATACCGTGCGTGATATCCGTGGCTTTGCCACCAAGTTTTATACTGAAGAGGGTATTTTTGACCTTGTTGGCAATAACACGCCAATCTTCTTTATCCAGGATGCGCATAAATTCCCCGATTTTGTTCATGCGGTAAAACCAGAACCGCACTGGGCAATTCCACAAGGGCAAAGTGCCCACGATACTTTCTGGGATTATGTTTCTCTGCAACCTGAAACTCTGCACAACGTGATGTGGGCGATGTCGGATCGCGGCATCCCCCGCAGTTACCGCACCATGGAAGGCTTCGGTATTCACACCTTCCGCCTGATTAATGCCGAAGGGAAGGCAACGTTTGTACGTTTCCACTGGAAACCACTGGCAGGTAAAGCCTCACTCGTTTGGGATGAAGCACAAAAACTCACCGGACGTGACCCGGACTTCCACCGCCGCGAGTTGTGGGAAGCCATTGAAGCAGGCGATTTTCCGGAATACGAACTGGGCTTCCAGTTGATTCCTGAAGAAGATGAATTCAAGTTCGACTTCGATCTTCTCGATCCAACCAAACTGATCCCGGAAGAACTGGTGCCCGTTCAGCGTGTCGGCAAAATGGTGCTCAATCGCAATCCGGATAACTTCTTTGCCGAAAACGAACAAGCAGCATTCCATCCAGGTCATATTGTTCCTGGTCTGGACTTCACCAACGATCCGCTGTTGCAGGGACGTTTGTTCTCCTATACCGATACACAAATCAGTCGTCTTGGTGGGCCGAATTTCCATGAGATTCCGATTAACCGTCCGACCTGTCCTTACCACAACTTCCAGCGTGATGGCATGCATCGTATGGGGATCGACACTAACCCGGCGAATTACGAACCGAACTCGATCAACGATAACTGGCCGCGCGAAACACCGCCGGGACCGAAACGCGGCGGTTTTGAATCATATCAGGAACGCGTGGAAGGAAATAAAGTTCGTGAGCGCAGTCCATCGTTTGGCGAATATTATTCCCATCCGCGTCTGTTCTGGCTAAGTCAGACGCCATTCGAGCAGCGCCATATTGTCGATGGTTTCAGTTTTGAGTTAAGCAAAGTCGTTCGTCCGTATATTCGTGAGCGCGTTGTTGACCAGCTGGCGCATATTGATCTCACTCTGGCCCAGGCGGTGGCGAAAAATCTCGGTATCGAACTGACTGACGACCAGCTGAATATCACCCCACCTCCGGACGTCAACGGTCTGAAAAAGGATCCATCCTTAAGTTTGTACGCCATTCCTGACGGTGATGTGAAAGGTCGCGTGGTAGCGATTTTACTTAATGATGAAGTGAGATCGGCAGACCTTCTGGCCATTCTCAAGGCCCTGAAGGCCAAAGGCGTTCATGCCAAACTGCTCTACTCCCGAATGGGTGAAGTGACTGCGGATGACGGTACGGTGTTGCCTATAGCCGCTACCTTTGCCGGTGCACCTTCGCTGACGGTCGATGCGGTCATTGTCCCTTGCGGCAATATCGCGGATATCGCTGACAACGGCGATGCCAACTACTACCTGATGGAAGCCTACAAACACCTTAAACCGATTGCGCTGGCGGGAGACGCGCGCAAGTTTAAAGCAACAATCAAGGTCGCTGACCAGGGTGAAGAAGGGATTGTGGAAGCTGACAGCGCCGACGGTAGTTTTATGGATGAACTGTTAACGCTGATGGCAGCACACCGCGTGTGGTCACGCATTCCTAAGATTGACAAAATTCCGGCGTAAATATGGATAAGGTCACGTCCCCTGGGGAGTGACCTTACCACCTTACTTACACATCAAGATAACTACCCAACCGATAACCACGCTCAGCAATTGCATATTTCAACGACGCTGATGTCAGCACTTCCAGCTCCGTTAACCGTGGGAAACAGTAAGCACTCTTGCGAATCAAATTATCGACAAATGCCGGATGGCACATGACTTCCAGCGAGCGTTCCCCGCGATGGCTGGAATCATCAAGCACTTGCAGGAACAGTGCCTCGCTAATCTCTTCACCATAAAACGCGCTACTGAATCCGTGTGAACTGCGCAGATTAGCCGGTAAATCACCAGCGTTAGATAGCGGCTGACGGTCGATGCGCAACGCAATCCCCTCTTCAGCCGCAAAGCTGGCAACAATCGGGAAAATCTGCGGGAACATATGCACATGATGATGGCTATCAAGATGCGTAGGTTTGCGTCCAAATAGCTCAATGAAACGCAAATACTGACTGGCAAGCTCCTGAGTAATTTCTTCCAGCGGTAAAGCATCTTCTTCTGCCAACTGCCAGATCCATTTTCCCAGCACACCATCGCGGGTTAACCCCGGCATAGCTGTCAGTGGCTTGCCCATAGTAAGGACAAAGTGCATCCCTATGGCCAGACTCGGTTCATCACGACTCAACTGCACCGCATGGTCAATAGCCTGCCCATTCACCAGCGCCGTCGTCGATGTGACAATCCCATTGCGACAGGCCTCGATAATGCCGTAGTTCTGACCTTTGCTTAAGCCAAAATCATCGGCATTAACAATCAGTAAGCGTTCCATAATCAGCCTCGGTTAATGTGCTTTTTTAAGCTCTGCGATGCAGTCGGCAAAATTTGGCAGCCATTTCTCGTGCGCCAGAATCATCTCGCGTGCCAGCAGCTCAGCATCGCGATCGGAATGCACCAACGGACTAAGGTTTAGCGCCAGTAACACATCGTTAAATTCTCCGCTAAGTGCGGCGTTGCTGGCAGCAATCTCGAAGCCTTTAATGGTGTGAATCAGCCCCATCACTTTATCATCGAAATGCGTAATGCGCGGATGTGGCGTCGCGCCATCGCGCCCCAGCTTACAGGTCATTTCTACCGCCCAGTCTGCCGGAATATTATCAATATGCCCATGATGCGGGATATTAACGTAATGTTCAGCTTGCTTGTCGTTGTAGATAGCGTTGATCACTTCGCACGCTGCATCAGAGTAATAAGCCCCACCGCGCTGTTCCAGTTCTTTCGGCTTAACTTTCAACTCCGGGTTTTTATACAGCTCAAAAAGTTGTTTCTCGACTTTCTGTACTACCTGTGCTCGTGCGCCGCCTTTGTAGTATTCGCCCATTTCAATAGCCAGCATCTCTTTCTGCTTGAAGTAATACAGCAGATAAGAACATGGCAGCAGATTTAACGAACGAATTAAGCCCTCACTAAATGGCAGATCGAAAATATTTTTTACAGAGGACGCTTTTAACTGCCCTGACGCCACACCATCAAGCAATTCGGCAAAGCGCGACTTGCCATTTACCAGCACATCCTTAATGAACACCATATGGTTGAGGCCGAACAGATCGATAGATAAATCATCGCTGTCTTTCAGCATCAGAACATCGCGAATAAACATCTTCATGCCGATCGGAATATTACACACGCCGATAAAGCGTTTAAATCCGGTATGACGATAAACGGCTTCAGTGACCATTCCCGCCGGGTTAGTGAAGTTAATCACCCATGCATTCGGACAAAGTTCTTCGACATCTTTTACGATGTCAAAAATCACCGGAATGGTACGCAGACCTTTAAACAGACCGCCCGCGCCGTTGGTTTCCTGACCAAGATAACCATGACTTAATGGAATACGTTCATCCAGTTCGCGCGCCGGTAATTGGCCTACGCGCAGTTGGGTAGTAACGAAATCAGCATCTTTCAATGCTTCGCGGCGATCCAGCGTTTTATAAAGCTTCATCGGGACGCCAGCGTTATCAATCATCCGTTGGCAGAGTTCAAAAATGATATCCAGTTTCTCTTTACCATCTTCGACATCCACCAGCCATAATTCGCTGACCGGCAATTCGTGATAACGCTTAATAAATCCTTCCAGTAACTCCGGGGTATAGCTGCTCCCGCCACCAATAGTGACGACTTTTAATTTCTGGCTCATAATTTCTCCCTTCAGTACAGAATACTGATATCTGGCATATCTGCCCCCCCCGGACATAAATAATCCAGCAACAGGACAGATATGTGAATTGTCAGGTATAACGACTTACTGATTAAATTCAGTCAATTTCTTACGATAGCTCTTAGGCGTAAAGGACGTTAATTTCTTAAACGTTTTAATAAACAAACTCGGGCTACTATAACCGGCCTCAAACGCAATATCCGTCACGGAATAGTTGGTCATTTCCAGTTGTTTTTTGGCAAAATTAATACGGATCTCATTAATAATCTGCATTGGTGTTTTGCCATAATATCGTTGAGTCGCTCGCGTCAAATATTCCTGTGATTTGGCTGACAACGTCACCATATTCTCCAGCGCCGATTCACTAAACTGCTCTTTATCATGCATCTTTTCTACCGTACTTTTCAGCCACTGCGGTACATCATCAATCACCTGTTCTTCGCGGTAATGACGTAAACGGTTAATGACATAAAAAGTAACCATCTCAACAAACTCTTCCAGCCCTGTTTCGCGGAAATTCAATGAAGAAATCACTGTTTCCACATAGGTGAGAAAAGCGTTATTGGTCCGGTATACCTGCGAAGCGACAAAGCAATAAGGCAACAACGGCAGGTAATGCTGCTCAAAAAAGCGTTTACTGATCCCAACGTTCAATATACGCGTGGCACCAAACTCATAAAAACTTTGATGGTGCGAACCTAACGGAATAAAAACAAAATCGCCCCGTTCCAGTAACACGCGCTTACCGTTAATCTCCTGGAAATAACGCCCGGTTAATACCAGAGTAAATTCATAATAGTCGTGCTGATGCAGCCCGCTGATACTCTCAGTTTTGTTATAGATAAACACATGGAAGTTTTTGCCATTAAACAACTGCTGTTCTCGGGCAGTGGCAATTTCCGGCGCGTTAATCACTGGCTGCATCATCGACTCCTTATGCCTTCAGTTTTTCATGAAGCTCAATTAATTCAGTAATCAGTTCACGCGCAAGCATGGACGTCATTAAATGATCCTGAGCGTGGACCAGCACCAGACTCACTTTCATCTTACCTTCGCCCGCATCGCCTTCAATCAGTTTCGTCTGTACCAGATGCGCTTCATTCAATGCCATCCGTGACTGATCCATCATGGCTTTTGCTGCAGCAAAATCGCCCTGCTTCGCCTGTTTCAGTGCCGCATACGCCAGGCTGCGCGCTTGTCCGGAGTTGATGATAAGCCCCATCACCACTTCTTCCAGCTCTTCAGCTTCCGTTTGCGTATCGGGAATGTTATCGAGATCCATCATACATCGTTCCTCTCTATTCTTACCGGCACGATTACCCGTACCGGCATCGATTAAAATTTCAGGGCGTTAGCGATATCTTCTTCGCTCTCTTCTTTATCAATCGCGTTTTGTGCTTTGTTAGCCACCACAACAAAGGGCAGATAAATTAACGTTGCGATACCAAGGTTGAAGAGTGCGACCAGCAATGCGGCGACGCTACCGTTGGTGTTAAAGAAGGCTCCCAGACCGGTTGGCATGGTCCACGGTGCAATATTGGTCACCGGAGGAATGATGCCCATGTAGTACGCTGCGAGGGTGATTGCCGCCAGAATCGGTTGTACCAGTACAAACGGGATAAACATCACCGGGTTCATGATAATTGGCAGACCAAACAGAATCGGTTCGTTAATCTGGAAGATGCCGGACGGCAGCGCCAGTTTTGCCACCTGACGATAATCAGCACGGCGAGAGGCGATAAAGATAGCCAGGATCAGGCCTAAAGTCGCACCACTGCCCCCAAGGAAAATAAAGGAGTCCAGCATCGGCTTGGCCCAGATATGGAAGGTCTTACCGGCTGCCAGCGCCGCTTCGACGGAACCATATTGCTGATAGGTCGCGATATTTTCCAGCGCCCACGGCGTCATAATGCCGTTGTCCAGTGCGGTCAGCGCCAGCGCGCCATGAATACCGAAGAACCAGAGCAGTGGAACAAAGATCACATAGGCCCAGCCCACCACGCTACCCAACGATGCCAGTGGGGTTGAGATGGTATCCATAATGATCTGATGGAAGTTGGTGCCCCAGGTATTCAACGCCCAGGCAATAATCCCCATCACGGAAAGAATAATAAAGCCGGGAATTAATGCCGAGAAGGAACGCGATACTGAAGCAGGTACGCTGTCGGGCAGTTTAATGACCCAATTGCGGCGGACAATAAAGGTAAACATTTCTGCCACCACCAGGCCAATAATAATCCCGGAGATGATATTCGCCCCACCTAACCAGTTTGCGCCAACCGCATAGGCCTCACCGACACTATATGGGGTGACGGTCATAAATGCTGCAACGGATAACAACCCCGCCGCCAGCGCATCGACTTTACGCTCTTCTGCCAGCGCCATGCCAATAAAGAACGGTGCCATTAAAGACATTATCCCTAATGTTCCGTTATATACGTTGCCGCCAATACCTTTCAGGCCATTAAGTGTTTCAATGGTTGAGGCGTCGAGGCGAATACCTAAGGAATAAAAAAACGACCCCTCCCCAAAGCTTAGAAAAACGTTGTTAATTAATACAAACATGGCCCCCGCAAGGGTTAACGGCATTAAGCGAATAAAGCCATTTTTGATTGCATTAACGTGTGGCTGCTTTCCTATTTTAACTGCAAAAGGGAGGAGTACCTTTTCAAGCGATGCAATAACATTACTCATAGAAAAATACCCTTAAAAACCGCAATTTAAATATTGCGGTATTGATTTATGAAATAACTCTTTGACGGGAAAATTTAAAATAAATTAATTTGCTGCGGCTTTTTTAATCGCTGCAACCGCAGCCTTAAGCACGCCTAAACCATCGACTTTGCCATAAAGCAGCGAGTCAATTACTTCAACCGGTTTGTTGGGTAACAAACGCTGGATTTCGGGCAACATATAAGCAATCTGCGGCCCTAATAACACGACATCGGCATTCTGACCTTTTTCACCAGCCAGTGTTTCCGGAAATGCTTCAATAATGACCGGAACTTCATATTTTTCTGCCTGTGCGCGCATTTTTGATACCAGTAAAGAGGTAGACATGCCCGCAGAACAAAACAGATAAATGTGTTTCTTTTCCATAAAACTGCCCTCATCGACGATTATCTGTCAGCCAGACACTCCGCAAGCCTTAACCTGCTTCCATGCTCTGGGTAACTTGCGAAACCAACATGACTTTTTTTGTGGCTGAAAGGAGTATACGGTATAGACCTGAGCAATAGTATTTCTTTGACCTTATAAATTGTCTCTCCTTGACCTGCGGTTATGACCCTCTTCACATTTCGGGCAAATAATTCGCGAAGATAATTAAGAACTCAGGCCAAAAAAAACCGGCACAATGGCCGGTTTCCGTTGTTACTCAAGCTTTCAGACGAATTGATTACTTCGCAGCCTGTGGATCAGTGTCGTATTCAGCACAGGTCTGATAACCGGAGTTGATGACATGTCCGGTATCATCTAACGCGACAAAGTAGGTTTCTGCTTTACCATCACGTTGACCCAGGATGTAGGTCTGGCAAGTACCACGAGCATGGATCATGCTCACTTCAGACGAAGGTTTACCCGCAATTTGTGCAACCTGCGCCCGGCTCATGCCTTTTTTGACGTCTTTCACCACAGGCTGTACAAACTGGTCTTTAGTACGATCATAAGCCGTACAACCCGCCAGCATGGTTAATACCGCCGCTGCACTCAGAATTCCTGCCATATTCTTGTTCATATTCCGTCCTCTTGTTTATCAGCGTGTTAGATAAGCCTGGAATACATTGGGCGCTTTTTCAAGCCCGTGAACGAAACGGCTCCGCTTTCAGAGGATTCCTGTATGACGTTTTAACCACCATTCAGCCCGCTGTCGCTTGTCGTTTCAGTAGCAACGGGTTAGCTTTAAGGAAGTTTTGTCTTTTCTGTCTGGAGGGGTTCAATGACATTGCAACAACAAATAATAAAGGCGCTGGGCGCAAAACCGCAGATTAATGCTGAAGAGGAAATTCGTCGTAGTGTCGATTTTCTGAAAAGCTACCTGCAAACTTATCCGTTCATTAAATCACTGGTGCTCGGGATCAGCGGCGGTCAGGACTCCACGCTTGCCGGAAAGCTGTGCCAGATGGCGATTAATGAGCTGCGCCAGGAAACTGGCAACGAATCACTGCAATTTATTGCCGTACGCCTGCCCTATGGTGTTCAGGCCGACGAACAAGATTGCCAGGATGCCATTGCCTTTATTCAACCGGATCGCGTATTAACCGTTAATATCAAGGGCGCGGTATTGGCTAGCGAGCAGGCATTGCGGGAAGCAGGCATTGAACTGAGCGATTTTGTCCGTGGCAATGAAAAAGCGCGTGAGCGGATGAAAGCACAATATAGCATTGCGGGTATGACCAGCGGTGTCGTGGTGGGCACCGATCATGCAGCAGAAGCCATTACCGGATTCTTCACTAAATATGGTGACGGCGGTACGGACATTAATCCGCTGTATCGTCTCAACAAACGTCAGGGTAAACAGTTACTGGCGGCATTAGGTTGCCCGGAACACCTTTATAAGAAAGCGCCAACGGCCGATCTGGAAGATGATCGCCCTTCTCTGCCAGATGAAGTGGCACTCGGCGTGACCTATGACAATATCGACGACTATCTGGAAGGGAAAAACGTACCTGAACAGGTCGCCAGAACAATAGAGAACTGGTATCTGAAAACCGAACATAAACGCCGTCCGCCAATTACCGTTTTCGATGATTTCTGGAAAAAGTAATAATTTGCACCTATTGGATTGTGCGAAAAAGAGTAATTTGTTCACGCCGGATGCGGCGTGAACGCCTTATTCGACCTACAAAACTATGCAAATTCAATACATTGCAGGAGTCGAATAGGCCTGACAGGCGTAGCACGTCAGACGGTGTAACCTTTGTCATCAACCCGCCTCTTTTTTAATCGCCTCCCGCCTGTTACACTGGATAGATAACCAGCATTCGGAGTCAACAGTGGTACGGCGTTTAACTTCTCCGCGGCTCGAATTTGAAGCTGCGGCAATTTATGAATATCCCGAACATTTACGTTCATTCCTTAATGACTTACCCACCCGACCAGGGGTGTATCTGTTTCATGGCGAAAGTGACACCATGCCGCTCTATATCGGCAAAAGCGTTAATATCCGCAGTCGGGTGCTTTCTCATTTACGCACCCCGGATGAAGCCGCCATGCTACGGCAATCCCGGCGAATTAGCTGGATCTGCACCGCAGGCGAAATCGGCGCTCTGCTCCTTGAAGCGCGATTAATCAAAGAACAACAGCCGCTGTTTAATAAACGGTTGCGCCGCAATCGCCAGCTCTGTGCCCTGCAATTAAATGAAAAGCGCGTCGATGTGGTGTATGCCAAAGAGGTGGATTTTTCACGAGCCCCCAACCTGTTTGGCCTGTTTGCCAATAGGCGCGCAGCTTTGCAAGCATTGCAGAGCATCGCTGATGAACAAAAACTTTGTTATGGCCTGTTGGGACTGGAACCGTTAAGTCGCGGTCGTGCATGTTTTCGTTCAGCGCTAAAACGTTGCGCCGGAGCATGCTGCGGTAAAGAGAGCCATGAGGAACATGCGCTACGCTTGCGCCAGTCTCTGGAGCGTTTGCGGGTGGTGTGTTGGCCTTGGCAAGGTGCGGTGGCACTGAAAGAACAGCACCCGGAAATGACTCAATATCATATTATTCAAAACTGGCTGTGGCTGGGGGCGGTTAATTCGCTGGAAGAAGCGACAACGTTAATTCGGACACCCGCCGGGTTTGATCACGACGGTTATAAAATTCTTTGTAAGCCGCTGCTTTCCGGTAACTATGAAATTACTGAACTTGATCCGGCGAATGACCAGCGAGCCAGTTGATTTCACTGAACAACAGTTTACCTTGCGGTTGTAAAAGCCGCAGGGTGTGCCTGCCATCGAACCAGCACGCGCCCTGGTCGGTAGTGAGCAATTTATCGCCCAGTTGCCACGCCCCGTTAATCACAAACACCACCCCGCCGCGTGAGCCAAAGGTAGTAAACGTACGTTCGGCAATTCTGACTTTCGCCTTACAGACATCCAGGCGCGTCATAATATTGAAATCCATCGACATCTGCCCTGCCGTCAGTTTCGCTTTTACCACCTGGTCCGCCGCAAAGGCAAAAGGCTGTAACGGTTTTAAGGTATGGTTAAAGTGGTCTGCGCTTTCAAGGAACATCTCGCCGCCTTCCAGCAACGTCACTATCCTTTCCATACCGGGAAACAAAGAAAACTCCCCATTCGCCGCGATGGATGCAATGCTGGCACGCCAGTAAAAATCACGTTTTGCCGGTGGGAAAGTGCAAATTTCGCGCGTTTCGCCGGCAGCATTTCGCCACAGATTCACCGACATTTTACGCATATCAAAGTATTCCATACTCGCTCCCGGCCCGTTCTTTTCATTGTTATCGTTCAGGTAACCGTGGATGGTTATCGGCAACTCGGGTGATTTACGTTAGTGGTGATCAGGCTTTTTTTACAACTGTTTGAGAAGAGAAAAGAAAACCGCCGATCCTGTCCACCGCATTACTGCAAGGTAGTGGACAAGACCGGCGGTCTTAAGTTTTTTGGCTGAAAGATTATTCAGCAGTTGCAGGCATTTTACCTTTTGCCGCTGGACGTTCTGTCAGACGCTTCTCAAAATTAGCATTAAATTGCTTTTTCTGTTCCGGCGTCAGGATGTTGTAAATTTTGTTCTGGGTTTCCATGTGCGCCAGCATGTTAGCTTTGCGCTGTTCTTCCATTTTTGCGATCTGCGCTTCAGCTTTTGCTTTATCGAAGGTATCGCTGGCAATGATGTCATGCATTGCGCGGCGTTCTTCCAGCGGCGGACGTTTCATCTGGTCACGCTGGCCTTTCATGATTTCGCGGATCTGCTGTTTCTGCGCGTCGGTCAGGTTCAGGTCTTTGAACATCATGTCCTGATGCGGACCGAACTTGCCTTTGTGGTGCATCATCGGCTTCGCGTCAGCCGGTGCTGCGGTAGTGGTGTCTGCGGCATGGGCCAGGTTAGCCGCGCCAAGAGCCAGGGTAGAGGCAACAAACAGTGCAGTTAATTTACGCATATTCTATATCCTTCCTTTCAGTTATTTATTACGGCTTTCTTAAGTAGCGTGCCGTGTTGACGAGATTAACTTTACTGACTTTAGCGTCAATTAATCAGAGCAACGGTAAAACAATGAAAGTGTAAAAAACACTTTTGCGCCAATTATGGAGAAAAAAAGAAAATTTGATGGAGAGTGATGAGAGAATATTACAACACGATGATTTTGCAGAGATTATGAAGAACTATACCGGATGACTGGTGATAAATAAAGCAAATAACCAGGATTAATCTGTATTAATTTATAAGAAAGCAACTTAATACCCGCAGAATGATTTCTGCGGGTAAGTATTAGCTTATTTTTTCGAGCATTAATCCCGCGCGTAATCCCAATGCTACCAACGGATTAGGGAATAACACATACTCTACATCATGGGTTACGGTAAAACGTTCCTCTCCGTCCTGCGCCAGCAATGTTCCTTTCTCAAACGGCATAAAATTCAGCGTGTCACTTGCCATATGCATTTCGAAGGACGGCGAGTGGCGAGTAATTTGCGAAACCACCCGATAACGGAGCGGCGGTGTTCTCACGATACCGACACTCTCACCAGATAGCAGCGCAGCAATTGCGCTGGCAGTTACTGCAAACTGGCGAAGATCGTTTTGCCCAAAGGGCAACGCTTTGCCAAGTTCCAGCGTACAGGCCAGCGCGCCAAAATGTCTGGCGCTGAAATGGGTAAACGTACCACCAGGTTCCTGATGGAACACCAGCGCCTCCAGCCCCGCCGCACCCAGCCACGTCAGAAATTTCTCGTCCCAGGGAATGTCGCGTTGCGGTAATACACCGAACTGCGGATGCAAGGAGCCACGAATTGCGGTATGTAGATCAAGGTGCCAGCGCACAGATTCTTTGCCCTGGTCATAAAAATCTTCCAGGCACTGTTCCAGTTCACGCGCCCGACAGGTTTCTCCGCTTTCAGCAAATAGCTGCCAACGACCGCCAAACATTCGATTCATATCGCTATGGCAATAACGTTTCCCTTGCTTCAGCGCAGGAGGATTCCCGAGGATCACCAGCAACCGCCAACGTAACGGGATCTCGCCGTGAGATATCGCGCCAAGCAACGCGTCCAGCATCTCCACAGGTGCCGTCTCATTACCGTGTATTCCCGCTGAAATCACCAGTGCGCCTTGCGGTGGCGTTAATGGCGTCAGTTCCAGCACACCATCGCCCAGCCAGCGCCAGCGAACGCCGTTGATTTCTCGCTCGGTGATAACCGGTTTTTTACCCGTTAAGGTCAGAGCAAGAAAATTATCCATTGCCCCCTCCCTCGCGCTGGAACGGATAAACCGAACCGAGATTCAGTAATTGGCTCAATACATCCAGTGCTTCCCGCCCTTCGCGCAGCAATTGCGGGTCGGCCAGATCGGCAGCAGTAAGGCGATCGCGGTAGTAACGATCCACCCAGTCATTGAGCGCATTAAACAGCGTATCGTTCATCATCACCGCCGGATTCACCGCCCGGCGTTCTTCTTCTGTCAATACCACCCGCAACCGCAGGCACGCCGGGCCGCCGCCATTCGCCATGCTTTCACGTAAATCAAAGACTTTTAGTTCGCTAATCGGGTTGTCAGCGGCAAGGAGTTCATTGAGATAACCCCATACTCCGGCGTGTTCCCGACACTCCTGAGGCAGCACCAACATCATGGAACCATCATCGCGGCTCAACAGTTGGCTGTTAAACAGATAGGTAGACACCGCATCCGACACGGAAACCTGAGTTGCCGGAACTTCTATCGCCATAAAACCGTTCACCCGCGCACGCAGGTTTGCCAGTAACTGTGACTGGCGAGCGAACGCCTGTTGGTGGCAAAACAGCACCTGGCGGTTACTCACGGCAATCACGTCATTATGAAAAACGCCCTGGTCGATAACGTCCGGGTTTTGCTGGGCGAAAATCACCTGTTGGGGATTCACCTGATTCAGCCTTGCCACCGCCTCGCTGGCTTCGCGAGTCTGTCGCGCCGGATAACGGGAAGGCCGGGTATCATTGCCTTCTTCTCGCCCGTAGACAAAAAGTTGCATACCCGGCTCACCGTAATGACCGCCGAGACGATTGTGGTTTGCCGCCCCCTCATCACCGAGCAACGCTACCTGCGGCAACGCCGAATGAACGCTAAATTTCTCTTCGTCGTTAAAAATCGCTTTTAAAAGTGATTCGGTGACGTGCGCTTCCAGCGAGCGGTGAAATTTATTGTTCAGGTTGGCAACGGTGAGATGCACTTTGCCATCCAGCGTATCGGCAGATGGCGCGATCGTTGCCGCATTGGCTACCCACATTGGCGAAGCGGAACTGACGCTGGAAAGCCAGTGCGGTGCCTGGCGTGCAACTTTTTCCAGTACCTGCTCATCGCTACCACTGAATCCCAACTGACGCAGCACCGGAATAAACGGACGCTCGTGCGGCGGGATCACGGCCTGGGGGAATCCCGCATCGGCAAGGGCTTTCATTTTCAGTAAGCCCTGTTTTGCCGCCTGTCGCGGGTTAGACACCTGAAAACGGTGACGGGTAGAGGCTTCATTACCAAACGACAGGCCAGCGTAATGATGCGTCAGCCCTACCAGCCCGTCGAAATTAACTTCCCAGGCGTTCATCGCACCACCTCATCGGAAAAATCCAGCCCGGGGTTAAGCGTTGCGGGCAAAGTTAACGAGTCCGACTCCAGGCTCGCCATAGGCCATGCGCAGTAATCTGCGGCATACCAGGCGCTGGGGCGATGGTTACCGGATGCACCAATGCCGCCGAATGGCGCGGTACTGGCAGCACCAGTAAGCGGTTTGTTCCAGTTAACAATCCCCGCCCGCGCCTCCAGCAACAGTTGATCGAATTTTTCCCGCTCGGGGGAAACCAGACCGCAAGAGAGTCCGAAGCGAGTGTTATTCGCCATTAGAATCGCTTCCTCGAAAGAATCATAACGCCAGACGCGCAATAACGGTCCGAACACCTCTTCATCTGGTACGCCAGCAACGCCTGTCATTTCAATGATCCCCGGCGTCAGCAACGATGTCTCTGATTGTAATAAGCGCGGCGCAAGCAGGGTTCGTCCGCCCATCGCTTCCAGTTGCTGCCAGGCAGTAACCACCTGCTGTGCGGCCTGTTCAGAAATCAGCCCGCCAATAAACGGCTGCGGTTCGTCATCCCAGTTGCCCGGCGTTAATCGCTGGCTGACGGCAACCAGACGAGCAAGAAACGCATCGCCCTGCGCTCCGCTTTTGAGCAATAAACGGCGGGCGCAGGTGCAGCGTTGCCCGGCTGTGACAAACGCCGACTGAATGGTCAGATGGACAGCCGCGTCGATATCCGCCACCTCATCGATAATTAGCGGATTATTACCGCCCATCTCAAGGGCGAGAATTTTCTCCGGCTGACCGGAGAGCTGGCGATGCAGCTGGTAGCCGGTATTGGCGCTACCGGTAAACAGCAAACCGTCGAGATCCTCCAGCGCACTCAGCGCCTGACCCGTTTCACGCCCGCCCTGCACCAGGTTAAGTACGCCCGGCGGCAAGCCAGCCTGCTGCCATAAACGCATTACCGCTTCGCCACTCCACGGTGTCAGTTCGCTGGGTTTAAAGATAATGGTGTTACCTGCCAGCAATGCCGGAACGATATGTCCGTTCGGCAAATGACCAGGGAAATTATACGGCCCAAACACCGCCAGCACGCCGTGCGGGCGATGTCGCAGGCTCGCCGCACCGTCCGGCATTTCACTACGCTGCTCGCCGGTACGAACGTGATACGCCTTAATTGATATCGCGATTTTATTGATCATCGCCGTCACTTCGGTTGCCGCTTCCCAGCGCGGCTTACCCGTTTCTCTGGCAATAATCGCGGTTAATTCGCCTTTATTCCTTTCCAGCAATCCGGCAAAGCGTTCGACAACGACCTGACGTTCAGCCAATGAGAGCCGCGCCCAGCGCGGAAACGCCGCACGGGCTGCGCGACAAGCCTGCCCGACCTGAGCGGCATCGGCATCATTGCCTTGCCATAACACCTCGCCCGATACCGGATTACGCTTCACACGCGATGCGCCCTGGCCCGTTATCCAGTCACCGTTAATCCATAAAGTCATGCTGTTTTCTCCTCTGCGCACAGGCGCACCAGACGAACGCGATCCCCTGCGTGGCATTTGAGGGCATCCAGTTGTGCGGCGGTTAAAATCAAACGCTCGGTTGCCGGATCGGTACGCGCCAGCACCACGCGGAAATGGTGATAATTTTCATTGGCGACCAGGCAGGCCGGAAAATCGCCCTGCGCAGGCTGCCCTTCTGCCACTTCCACCAGCCGACTTTTACGAATGGCGCGCACGCGGTCGATGTCACACTCAAGCGTTGGCCCGCCGTCGAAGATGTCGATATAGTTGCGGTAACGAAAACCTTCTTTCTCCAGCACCGCGCGGGCAGGCGCGGTTTGCGGATGTACCTGACCGATGACGTCCTGGGCTTCCTGGGATAAAAAGTGGGTATAGATCGGATGTTTCGGCATCAGTTCTGCAATAAATGCCTTTTGCCCGGTGCCGCAGAGAAAATCGGCGCGGCTAAAATCCATCGAAAAGAAGCGTTTACCGAGGCTTTGCCAGAACGGTGAATAGCCGTGTTCGTCAATCACCCCGCGCATTTCAGCAACCACTTTGTCATTAAACTTGTCGCGAAAAGCCGCCATAAACATAAAGCGCGATTTCGACAGCAAATAGCCGTTGCCCTCTTTGCGCCAGTCCGGGTCGAGAAACAGCGTGCACAGCTCGCTGCTGCCGGTGTGATCGTTACTGAGAAACAGCGTCGGCAATGCGTTATAGACATTCAGCTCTTTTGAGGCGTGAACCAACGTGCCGACGCGATAGTTGTACCAGGGATCGTTCAGCCCAACCGCCACCTCAATGGCACAAATCCCCGCCACGGTGCCTGTCTCGCTATCTTCCAGCACGAACACATAGCCCTGCTCACTTTTGGGCAGTTCGCCTTGCCAGGTTTTGATTGCCCTTTCGATACGCGCCGAAAGCGTGGCTTCATTGGCGGGAAGCGACGTCAGGCCGCCGCCCGTTTTGCTGGCAAGCTGCATCAGCGCCGAGACATCTGATCGCTCAACGGGACGGATGACCATCATGATGAACCTCGGCTAACAAAGTGTTCGCAAGCAGCTGCAAAGCGATCCAGTCCGGTCGTCACCTCTTCTTCGCTGACATTGAGCGCAGGCGCAAAACGCACCACGTTGCCACCCGCAATCAGTACCATCACGCCTGCTTTCGCCGCTTCCTGAGAGATCTGTTTCGCTTGCCCGGCGTAATCGGCATTCAGTACACAGCCAATCAGCAAACCTAAGCCGCGAACTTCACTGAACAAACCATAGCGGTGATTAATAGTATTAAGACGCTCAACAAACCAGTCGTGACGCTGTTTAACGCCATTAAGCATCTCTGGTGTGTTGATGAGCTCCAGCACTTTGCCTGCCACCGCCGAGGCCAGCGGATTACCGCCATAGGTGGTGCCATGAGTGCCAACGGTCATCACGCGGGCGCACTCTTCGGTTGCCAACAACGCACCGACCGGGAAACCGCCGCCCAGCGCTTTGGCGGTAGTTAACAGATCAGGCGTCACGCCGTAGTGCATATAGGCATACAGTTCCCCGGTGCGCCCGACGCCGGTTTGTACTTCATCAAAAATCAACAGCGCATTGTGGCGGTTACACAATTCACGCAGACCTTGTAAAAACGCGTTGCTGGCTGGCACCACACCGCCTTCCCCCTGGATGGGTTCGACAATCACCGCACAGGTAGAGTCGTCAATCAGCGCGCTGGCAGAGTTAATATCGTTATATGCAGCATGACGAATATCCGCCGGCAGTGGCGCAAAATCCTGTGAATAGGCTGGCTGCCCACCCGCACTGACAGTAAACAGCGTGCGACCATGAAACGCATTTTTGAACGCCACGATGCCGCTCTTATGGCTGCCGTAGCGGTCGTGAGCGAATTTACGCGCCAGTTTTAGCGCCGCTTCGTTGGCTTCCGCACCGGAGTTACAAAAGAAGACGCGATCGGCAAACGTGGCGTCGATCAATTTTTTCGCCAGTCGCAGTACCGGCTCGTTGGTGTAACCGTTGCCGGTATGCCAGAACTTACTCGCCTGTTCGTTCAGCGCTTCACGCAGTTCCGGATGCGCATGGCCCAGCGCGTTCACCGCAATGCCACCCGCGAAGTCGATATACTCTTTCCCCTGCTGATCCCACAAGCGCGAACCTTCGCCACGTACCGGTATAAAGGGTGCCGGAGCGTAAACAGGTATCATCCATTCATCAAAGTTTTCACGCGTAATTGGCTGAGACATAGCGACCTCTACAGTAAATAATTCGTTATTTATATGTTAACAATAAGTAATGTTTGCGCTGTAAATGTAGATTGCAGGGTTCGTGCCAGCCAGTGATAAAAGTGCATAAACGGCGGAGGCTAACTGGAAATCAAGGAGTTATAACCAAACCATATGCATTTAAAGTGCATATAAAGTGAATACGTTTGCGATGTGGGTGAATAAAAAGAATAAAAAACGCAATGTTATGCAGAAGTAAAATATAATTCTGGAATTGTGATCATTGACGAAATTTACTGGAAATTACTGCGCCATTCTGACGCAGCGCGCACCAAAAGCGGGCATTTTTTGCGCCATCGTTGACATCATTAACAACCATCGATCAAATCACTTAACAACAGGCGGTAAGCAACGCGAAATTCTGCTACCATCCACGCACTCTTTATCTGAATAAATGGCAGCGACTATGAAATTTGTCTCTTTTAATATCAACGGCCTGCGCGCCAGACCTCACCAGCTTGAAGCCATCGTCGAAAAGCACCAACCGGATGTGATTGGCCTGCAGGAGACAAAAGTTCATGACGATATGTTTCCGCTCGAAGAGGTGGCGAAGCTCGGCTACAACGTGTTTTATCACGGGCAGAAAGGCCATTATGGCGTGGCGCTGCTGACCAAAGAGACGCCGATTGCCGTGCGTCGCGGCTTTCCCGGTGACGACGAAGAGGCGCAGCGGCGGATTATTATGGCGGAAATCCCCTCACTGCTGGGTAATGTCACCGTGATCAACGGTTACTTCCCGCAGGGTGAAAGCCGCGACCATCCGATAAAATTCCCGGCAAAAGCGCAGTTTTATCAGAATCTGCAAAACTACCTGGAAACCGAACTCAAACGTGATAATCCGGTACTGATTATGGGCGATATGAATATCAGCCCTACAGATCTGGATATCGGCATTGGCGAAGAAAACCGTAAGCGCTGGCTGCGTACCGGTAAATGCTCTTTCCTGCCGGAAGAGCGCGAATGGATGGACAGGCTGATGAGCTGGGGGTTGGTCGATACCTTCCGCCATGCTAATCCGCAAACAGCAGATCGTTTCTCATGGTTTGATTACCGCTCAAAAGGTTTTGACGATAACCGTGGTCTGCGCATCGACCTGCTGCTCGCCAGCCAACCGCTGGCAGAATGTTGCGTAGAAACCGGCATCGACTATGAAATTCGCAGCATGGAAAAACCGTCCGATCACGCCCCCGTCTGGGCGACCTTCCGCCGCTAATTTAGCAGCTCTCCTGGCTCAAACTGGGTCAGGAGAATTAACCTTGAGAAAAATCAACAAACTGTCAGTAATGATTTGTTGCCTGCCGTCCTTTGTTATACCGTCACTGCGTTTTTAGTTGTCTGACCACTTCTCTATTATCAAGTTTGATATAGGAAACTCCACGATGAACGCTGAGCGTAACTTTCTGTTTGCCTGTCTTATTTTTGCGCTGGTCATTTACGCTATCCACGCTTTCGGTTTATTCGATCTGCTCACCGATTTACCCCACTTACAGACACTCATTCGCCAGAGCGGATTGTTCGGTTATAGCCTCTATATTCTGTTATTCATCATTGCCACCCTCTTTCTGTTACCAGGAAGCATACTGGTGATCGCTGGAGGAATAGTTTTTGGCCCGCTCTTAGGGACACTACTCTCATTAATTGCCGCAACGCTGGCCTCCTCGAGCTCATTCCTGCTGGCGCGCTGGCTGGGACGTGATTTACTGCTGAAATACGTGGGCCATAGCCATACCTTCCAGGCCATTGAAAAAGGCATTGCGCGTAACGGTATTGATTTTCTTATTCTGACCCGCTTAATCCCGTTGTTTCCTTACAATATTCAAAATTACGCTTACGGATTAACCACCATCGCCTTCTGGCCTTATACCCTTATTTCGGCACTCACGACCCTGCCCGGTATTGTTATTTATACCGTGATGGCAAGCGATCTCGCCAATGAAGGCATTACGCTGCGCTTTATTTTACAACTCTGTCTGGCGGGCCTGGCGCTGTTTATTCTCGTCCAGCTCGCAAAACTCTACGCCCGACACAAACATGTGGATCTGTCTGCTTCGCGCCGCAGCCCACTTACTCACCCAAAAAATGAAGGATAGAACGATGTCGCAACATTATTCAGTGTCATGGAAAAAAGGACTGGCTGCACTCTGCTTACTGGCTGTTGCCGGGCTTAGCGGCTGCGATCAAAAAGAGAATGCGGCGGGAAAAGTGGAATACGACGGACTTTCGAACAGCCAACCGCTGCGCGTCGATGCCAATAACCATACGGTAACCATGCTGGTGCAAATTAATGGTCGTTTCCTCACCGACGACACTCGTCACGGTATTGTGTTTAAAGATGGCTCCAACGGACATAAATCGCTGTTTATGGCTTATGCGACCCCGAAAGCATTTTATGAAGCCCTGAAAGAGGCAGGTGGTACGCCGGGCGAAAATATGACGATGGATAATAAAGAAACGACTCTTGTCACAGGCAGCAAACTGGATATTTCGGTCAACTGGCAAGGGGCGGCAAAAGCGTATTCCTTCGATGAAGTGATTGTTGACAGTAATGGCAAGAAACTGGACATGCGCTTTGGCGGTAATTTAACGGCAGCAGAAGAGAAGAAAACGGGTTGCCTGGTGTGTCTGGATAGCTGCCCGGTCGGCATCGTCAGCAATGCAACATACACTTATGGTGCGGTGGAAAAACGCGGCGAAGTGAAATTCAAAGGCAATGCCTCAGTTCTCCCGGCGGATAACACGCTGGCAACGGTTACCTTTAAAATCACCGAATAAAGCCAGGATAAAGGATGATGAAGATACAATCGCGTAAAATCTGGTACTACCGTATAACCCTCATCATCCTGTTGTTCGCTATGCTGCTCGCATGGGCGCTGCTTCCCGGCGTCCATGAGTTTATCAATCGCAGCGTTGCGGCGTTTGCCGCCGTGGACCAACAGGGTATAGAACGCTTTATTCAGTCTTACGGCGCACTGGCGGCAGTTGTCTCGTTCTTGTTGATGATTTTACAGGCCATTGCTGCACCGCTACCTGCGTTTTTGATCACCTTTGCCAATGCGTCGCTGTTTGGCGCGTTCTGGGGCGGCTTGCTGTCGTGGACCAGTTCGATGGCCGGCGCGGCGCTGTGCTTTTTTATCGCCAGAGTGATGGGCCGCGAAGTGGTGGAAAAATTAACCGGCAAAACCGTGCTTGACAGTATGGACGGCTTTTTCACTCGCTACGGCAAACACACCATCCTGGTCTGTCGGTTATTGCCTTTTGTCCCTTTCGATCCAATCAGCTATGCTGCCGGTCTGACTTCAATACGTTTTCGCTCGTTTTTTATCGCCACCGGGCTTGGTCAATTACCGGCGACTATTGTTTATTCCTGGGCGGGCAGCATGTTAACAGGCGGTACTTTCTGGTTTGTCACCGGACTGTTTATTCTGTTTGCCCTGACCGTGGTGATTTTTATGGCGAAGAAAATATGGCTTGAGCGCCAGAAGAGGAATGACTGATGGGTTTACCGCCGCTTAGCAAAATTCCTTTCATTTTACGTCCGCAGGCGTGGCTGCATCGTCGCCATTACGGCGAGGTGCTAAGCCCGATTCGCTGGTGGGGGCGGATCCCGTTTATCTTTTATTTGGTGTCAATGTTTGTTGGGTGGCTGGAGCGCAAACGCTCACCGCTCGATCCGGTAGTGCGATCGCTTGTCAGCGCGCGCATTGCGCAAATGTGCCTGTGTGAGTTTTGCGTGGATATCACCAGTATGAAAGTCGCCGAGCGTACCGGCAGCAACGATAAACTGCTGGCAGTGGCTGACTGGCGGCAAAGCCCGCTCTTTAGCGATGAAGAACGGCTGGCGCTGGAGTACGCCGAAGCCGCAAGCGTTACGCCGCCAACGGTCGATGATGCCCTGCGCACCCGACTGGCTGCGCATTTTGACGCTCAGGCGCTCACCGAACTGACGGCATTGATCGGCCTGCAAAACCTGTCAGCCCGTTTTAATTCTGCCATGGACATTCCCGCTCAGGGGCTGTGCCGTATTCCGGAAAAACGTTCTTAAGGAGAGATGATGCGCCATTGTGGGTGGTTGCTGGGATTGTTATCGCTGTTTTCTCTGGCAACACATGCCAGTGACTGGCAGGAAATTAAAAATGAGGCCAAAGGGCAAACCGTCTGGTTTAACGCCTGGGGCGGCGATACCGCAATTAACCGCTATCTCGACTGGGTTAGCGGCGAGATGAAAACCCATTACGCTATAAACCTGAAGATTGTCCGTCTGGCGGATGCCGCAGACGCGGTGAAGCGCATTCAGACCGAAGCTGCTGCCGGACGTAAAACGGGCGGCTCGGTGGATCTGCTCTGGGTGAACGGCGAAAACTTCCGCACCTTAAAAGAGGCCAAGTTATTACAAACGGGCTGGGCGGAGACTCTGCCCAACTGGCGCTATGTCGACACACAGCTGCCGGTGCAGGAAGATTTTTCAGTGCCTACAGAAGGGGCTGAATCGCCCTGGGGGGGCGCACAACTGACATTTATCGCCCGCCGCGATGTTACGCCACAGCCACCACAAACGCCGCAAGCCTTACTGGAGTTTGCTAAAGCCAATCCCGGCACGGTTACCTATCCGCGCCCACCGGACTTTACCGGCACGGCGTTTCTTGAACAGTTGCTGATTATGCTGACGCCCGATCCCGCCGCATTAAAAGAAGCGCCGGACGATACGACTTTCGCCCGTGTCACTGCTCCCTTGTGGCAATATCTTGATGCGCTACATCCGTATTTGTGGCGCGAAGGAAAGGATTTCCCGCCTTCGCCCGCGCGGATGGATGCTCTGCTGAAAGCCGGCACATTGCGCCTGTCGCTGACCTTTAGCCCCGCGCATGCGCAGCAAAAAATCGCCAGCGGCGATTTGCCGGCAAGCAGTTACAGTTTTGGCTTTCGCGAGGGGATGATAGGCAACGTGCATTTCGTCACCATTCCAGCCAACGCGAATGCCAGTGCTGCGGCGAAGGTAGTTGCCAATTTCCTGCTCTCACCCGATGCGCAACTGCGTAAAGCAGATCCCGTTGTCTGGGGCGATCCTTCTGTTCTCGATCCGCAAAAACTGCCTGACGGGCAGCGCGAAATATTGCAATCAAGAATGCCGCAGGATCTGCCGCCGGTACTGGCTGAACCGCACGCAGGATGGGTGAATGCACTGGAACAAGAATGGTTACGCCGTTACGGTACGCATTAATCTTTTTGCTGTGGGCGATGGTGGCGGTGATTTATGCACCGCTGATCCCGGCAGCTCTCACGCTGATATCGCCTGCGTTGTCGTTGACACACTGGCAGGCGTTATTTGCCGATCCACAGTTACCGCATGCATTACTGGCAACGCTGGTGTCGACAACCATCGCGGCGGTCGGGGCATTGTTGATTGCCCTGCTGGTGATTGTGGCGCTATGGCCTGGGCCGAAATGGCAGCGTATGTGCGCCCGTCTGCCGTGGCTGCTCGCCATTCCCCATGTGGCTTTTGCCACCAGCGCCCTGCTGCTCTTTGCTGACGGAGGGCTGCTATATGACTATTTCCCGTATTTCACTCCGCCAATGGACCGATTTGGCATCGGTCTGGGCCTCACCCTTGCAGTGAAAGAAAGCGCATTTCTGCTGTGGATCTTAGCGGCAGTATTGAGCGAAAAACGGCTGTTGCAGCAGGTCATTGTGCTGGATTCGCTGGGCTACAGCCGCTGGCAATGCCTGAACTGGCTGCTGTTGCCCTCCGTCGCGCCTTCGCTGGCAATGGCGATGCTGGCGATTGTTGCCTGGTCGCTTTCGGTCGTGGATGTGGCGATTATTCTTGGGCCAGGTAATCCACCGACGCTGGCAGTAATTAGCTGGCAGTGGTTAACTCAGGGCGACGCGGATCAACAAACGAAAGGCGCACTCGCCAGTCTGCTGCTGATGCTGTTACTCGCCGCCTACGTTTTGCTGAGCTATCTGCTATGGCGCAGCTGGCGGCGCACTATTCCCCGCGTAGATGGCATTCGCAAGCCTGCCACACCTTTATTACCAGGCACTACGCTGGCGAGTTTTTTACCCTTAACCGGTGTGCTGTGTGTGGTTCTGCTGGCGATCCTCGCGGATCAGTCGACGATCAATAGTGAAGCACTCATCAACAGCCTGACAATGGGGCTGGTGGCGACATTCATCGCTTTGCTCCTGTTACTGCTGTGGCTGGAATGGGGGCCACAGCGTCGCCAGTTGTGGCTCTGGTTGCCCATTCTATTGCCCGCTCTGCCACTGGTGGCGGGCCAGTACACGCTGGCGCTATGGCTGAACCTGGATGGAAGCTGGACGGCGGTGGTCTGGGGGCATCTGCTGTGGGTAATGCCGTGGATGCTGTTTATCCTGCAACCCGCCTGGCAGCGCATTGATTCACGGTTAATTTTGATTGCGCAAACACTGGGCTGGTCGCGGGCCAAAATCTTCTTTTACGTGAAATGCCCACTCATGTTGCGCCCTGTGCTGATTGCCTTCGCGGTGGGATTTTCAGTCAGTATTGCGCAGTATATGCCGACGCTGTGGCTGGGCGCGGGGCGTTTTCCGACGCTCACCACTGAGGCGGTGGCATTAAGCAGCGGCGGCAGCAACGGTATTCTCGCCGCCCAGGCTTTATGGCAACTGTTGTTACCGCTTATTATTTTTGCCCTGACCGCGTTAGTCGCAAAATGGGTAGGTTATGTCAGACAAGGACTCCGCTAATGCTCTGCGTGAAAAATGTTTCGCTACGTTTACCAGAAAGCCGCTTGCTGACAAACGTTAACTTTACGGTTGATAAAGGTGACATTGTCACGTTAATGGGGCCGTCTGGCTGTGGAAAATCCACTCTGTTTTCATGGATGATTGGTGCACTGGCTGGACAGTTTTCTTGTACAGGTGAGCTATGGTTCAATGAGCAACGGATTGACATGCTACCCACCGCACAGCGTCAGATTGGCATTCTTTTCCAGGATGCACTGTTATTTGACCAGTTCAGCGTCGGGCAAAATTTACTGCTGGCGCTACCGTCGACGCTCAAGGGGACTGCCAGGCGCAATGCCGTGAAAGACGCGCTTGATCGAGCGGGACTGGCTGAAACTTATCACCAGGACCCTGCGACATTATCAGGCGGTCAGCGAGCGCGGGTGGCCCTGCTGCGCGCCCTTCTCGCTCAGCCAAAAGCGTTACTCCTGGATGAGCCATTCAGCCGTCTTGATGTGGCTCTGCGCGATAATTTTCGCCAGTGGGTGTTCAGCGAAGTTCGCGAACTGGCGATCCCCGTCGTTCAGGTAACGCACGATCTCCAGGATGTTCCTGCTGATAGTTCTGTTCTGGATATGGCGCAGTGGTCAGAAAATTACAACAAACTGCGATAACGCAAAGTTTTTCTCAATGCGTCAGTTCAGAATGGCGCACTCAAAACTACAATGTCGGGATTTTCGATGAAACGTGTTTCTCAAATGACCGCGCTGGCAATGGCTTTAGGGCTGGCTTGCGCTTCTTCGTGGGCCGCTGAACTGGCGAAGCCTCTTACACTTGACCAGCTTCAACAACAAAATGGCAAAGCGATAGATACTCGCCCCAGCGCGTTTTATAACGGCTGGCCACAAACCTTAAATGGCCCTTCTGGTCATGAACCTGCCGCCTTAAACCTCTCTGCCAGCTGGCTCGACAAAATGAGCACCGAACAGCTCTATGAGTGGATCAAGCAACATAATCTGAAAACCGATGCTCCGGTGGCGCTGTACGGCAATGACAAAGATGTCGACGCCGTCAAAACGCGTCTGCAAAAAGCAGGTTTTACGCATATCTCCATTCTGAGTGACGCGCTAAGCGAACCTTCCCGTCTACAAAAACTGCCGCACTTTGAGCAGCTGGTTTATCCGCAATGGCTGCACGACCTGCAACAAGGTAAAGAGGTTACGGCGAAACCTGCCGGTGACTGGAAAGTCATTGAAGCGGCCTGGGGCGCTCCTAAGCTTTACCTTATCAGCCATATTCCTGGCGCTGACTACATCGATACCAACGAAGTGGAAAGCGAACCGCTGTGGAACAAAGTTTCTGATGAACAACTAAAAGCGATGCTGGCAAAACACGGCATTCGCCATGACACCACGGTCATTCTGTACGGGCGTGACGTATACGCTGGAGCGCGTGTGGCGCAAATTATGCTCTACGCAGGCGTGAAAGATGTGCGTCTGCTGGATGGCGGCTGGCAAACCTGGTCCGACGCGGGACTGCCTGTTGAGCGAGGAACGCCACCGAAAGTGAAAGCGGAACCGGATTTCGGCGTGAAGATCCCGGCACAACCGCAGTTGATGCTCGATATGGAACAGGCCCGTGGACTGCTGCATCGCCAGGATGCATCGCTGGTGAGCATTCGTTCGTGGCCAGAATTTATCGGTACGACCAGCGGTTACAGCTATATTAAACCAAAAGGTGAAATAGCCGGAGCACGTTGGGGACACGCTGGTAGCGACTCGACGCATATGGAAGATTTTCATAACCCGGATGGCACCATGCGCAGCGCCGATGATATTACCGCTATGTGGAAAGCGTGGAATATCAAACCAGAGCAGCAAGTTTCATTCTACTGCGGCACCGGCTGGCGCGCGTCCGAAACCTTTATGTACGCACGCGCCATGGGTTGGAAGAATGTTTCCGTGTATGACGGCGGCTGGTACGAATGGAGCAGCGATCCAAAAAATCCGGTAGCAACCGGTGAACGCGGCCCGGACAGTAGCAAATAACATTGCAATTACTGACGCTGGAGCGACTTCAGCGTCAGATACCCACTCCACACCCGCGTAAAGGTCGTCATCCAGCACAACGCACCGAAGATCCACGCAAACCACGCAAACCATGCAGGGAATAAACATCCCAGCACAAACAGTAAGATCGTTTCTGTGCCTTCGGTTAATCCCCCCAGATAGTAAAACGACTTATGTGCATAACCGGGGTTATCAATCTGATGTTTTGCTGCCAGTGCAGCAAAGGCGAGAAAACTGCTGCCCGTGCCGATAAACGCAAACAACAACCAGCCGCCTGCCAGCGCATTTTGCTCCGGTGCAGCAAGAATAAAGCCAAACGGCACCAGCGCGTAAAAGAGAAAATCGAGAGAAATATCAAGAAAGCCGCCCGCGTCGGTAAGCTCTCTGCGCCGCGCCAGCGCACCATCCAGACCATCAAGCAGCCTGTTCAACAAAATGACGACTAGCGCCGCCAGATACCAGCCCAGCGCCAGAAACGGCAGAGCCAGCACGCCGATGGCAAATCCCACTAATGTTAAACCATCTGGCGTAATGCCCGGTTTATCAAGAACCCGCACGCACTGATGCAACAACGGTTTAATCCGGGGATGAAGATGGCGGTCTAGCACAGGCACTCCTTAAATATAAAGCCTTTCTGATTGAGCAACAGTGCGGATATTATGGCATTTTTCGCTTATCTGCCCGTGTGTAATTTATGAAAATGATTGAAGTTGTTGCCGCCATCATTGAACGTGATGGCAAAATTTTACTCGCGCAACGCCCCGCCCAGAGCGATCAGGCGGGATTATGGGAGTTTGCCGGTGGTAAAGTCGAGCTGGATGAAAGCCAGCAGCAGGCACTGGTGCGTGAGTTAAACGAAGAATTGGGCATCGAAGCAACTGTGGGTGAGTATGTTGCCAGCCATCAGCGAGAAGTTTCGGGCCGGATTATCCATCTTCATGCCTGGCACGTACCCGACTTCCACGGGACGTTACAGGCACATGAACATCAGGCGCTGGTCTGGTGCTCACCTGAAGAGGCGCTGCAATATCCGCTGGCCCCTGCTGACATTCCACTATTAGAGGCGTTTATGGCTTTACGCGCCGCCAGAGCAGCGGATTAGTGCTAAGGGTTTTGTCATCCCGCTGGCATTGCAGCAGTATTCCTTCGGCTTTAATTACCGCCCCTTCAGAATAATTTTGATCCTGATAAACGCAGCACTGAGTACAGGGCTGCGCTGACTGCCCGCCTGAACTGAACACTTCTGGCGGTACGTTTACCTCCACGTCCGGACGATAATGCGGGTTAGCCAGTGCAATTAATGGAAATGCTAATACTACGGCGAACAATGCTCGACTCACAGGGAACTCCTTAACGTTATTGTCTCTGCTACTGATAACGGTAGCCGGGTGGCAAAACTTTAGCGTCTGAGTTATCGCATTTGGTTATGAGATTACTCTCGTTATTAATTTGCTTTCCTGGGTCATTTTTTTCTTGCTTACCGTCACATTCTTGATGGTATAGTCGAAAACTGCAAAAGCACATGACATAAACAACATAAGCACAATCGTATTAATATATAAGGGTTTTATATCTATGGATCAGACATATTCTCTGGAGTCATTCCTCAACCATGTCCAAAAGCGCGACCCGAATCAAACCGAGTTCGCGCAAGCCGTTCGTGAAGTAATGACCACACTCTGGCCTTTTCTTGAACAAAATCCAAAATATCGCCAGATGTCATTACTGGAGCGTCTGGTTGAACCGGAGCGCGTGATCCAGTTTCGCGTGGTATGGGTTGATGATCGCAACCAGGTACAGGTCAACCGTGCATGGCGTGTGCAGTTCAGCTCAGCCATCGGCCCGTACAAAGGCGGTATGCGCTTCCATCCGTCAGTTAACCTCTCCATTCTCAAATTCCTCGGCTTCGAACAAACCTTCAAAAATGCCCTGACTACCCTGCCGATGGGCGGTGGTAAAGGCGGTAGCGATTTTGACCCGAAAGGTAAAAGCGAAGGCGAAGTGATGCGTTTCTGCCAGGCGCTGATGACCGAGCTTTATCGTCATCTGGGCGCGGATACCGACGTTCCGGCAGGTGATATCGGCGTTGGTGGTCGTGAAGTCGGCTTTATGGCGGGGTTGATGAAAAAGCTCTCCAACAATACCGCCTGCGTCTTCACCGGTAAGGGCCTTTCATTTGGCGGTAGTCTTATTCGCCCGGAAGCTACCGGCTACGGTCTGGTTTATTTCACAGAAGCAATGTTAAAACGCCACGGTATGGGTTTTGAAGGGATGCGCGTTTCCGTTTCTGGCTCCGGCAACGTCGCCCAGTACGCTATCGAAAAAGCGATGGAATTTGGTGCTCGTGTGATCACTGCGTCAGACTCCAGCGGCACTGTAGTTGATGAAAGCGGATTCACGAAAGAGAAACTGGCACGTCTTATCGAAATCAAAGCCAGCCGCGATGGTCGAGTGGCAGATTACGCCAAAGAATTTGGTCTGGTCTATCTCGAAGGCCAACAGCCGTGGTCTGTACCGGTTGATATCGCCCTGCCTTGCGCCACCCAGAACGAACTGGATGTTGACGCCGCGCATCAGCTTATCGCCAATGGCGTTAAAGCCGTCGCCGAAGGGGCAAATATGCCGACCACCATCGAAGCGACTGAACTGTTCCAGCAGGCAGGCGTACTGTTTGCACCGGGTAAAGCGGCTAATGCTGGCGGTGTAGCAACGTCAGGCCTTGAAATGGCGCAAAACGCTGCGCGCCTGGGCTGGAAAGCCGAGAAAGTTGACGCACGTTTGCATCACATCATGCTGGATATCCACCATGCCTGTGTTGAGCATGGTGGTGAAGGTGAGCAAACCAACTACGTGCAGGGCGCGAACATTGCCGGTTTTGTGAAGGTTGCCGATGCGATGCTGGCGCAGGGTGTGATTTAAGTTGTAAATGCCTGATGGCGCTACGCTTATCAGGCCTACAAATGGGCACAATTCATTGCAGTTACGCTCTAATGTAGGCCGGGCAAGCGCAGCGCCCCCGGCAAAATTTCAGGCGTTTATGAGTATTTAACGGATGATGCTCCCCAGGGAACATTTCTTATGGGCCAACGGCATTTCTTACTGTAGTGCTCCCAAAACTGCTTGTCGTAACGATAACACGCTTCAAGTTCAGCATCCGTTAACTTTCTGCGATAGCAGCAGATATGCCAGTAAAGAAATCCCATTAGACTATTTTTTTGATAATCTTCTTCGCTTTCGAACAACTCGTGCGCCTTTCGAGAAGCAAGCATTATATAATGCCAGGCCAGTTCTTCTTCAATTGTCCCGTTTTGAAAAGCTGTGCTTGATATCGAGATCATCCATGATAATTCCGCCGCCCATATTAGCTTCGCCGAGGATTTACCGGAGCGATTATTAGCGCAATCAGAGATATAGCCTGAGGGAAAAACAGCAAATTTATTCAACAAGGCGATAACCTGCTCTGGGGCTTCCTCCATGTTTGCTTTAAAGGTATTGGCTCCATGGTCGCCAGAAAGAAAATGCTCCATTAAGGCACAATAACTTTCGCTATCTTCGATACCCCATTGATCCTCTAAAGACTCGCGTCTTTTACTTATGATATCGATCGAGTCAAAAGGAAGCACATGATATTGGAAGGTATCTTTGCCAGGTTCAGGCTTTCGCGGCCAGAACTCCAGCGTTTCAGACCATTGCTTATGATAGAATCGATAAGGTGCGATCAATTGTAGCGCCTGTAACTTCTCGATACTGAGCGGCTCAATACCTTTAGCCTGATAATAATGCAGTTGTTCTTTTTTTGCTTTAAAACCGGCCCGAACAATAAGCCCCATCATAATTAATAGATAAAGAAAAGAGCATCCCGCAGTAATCAGGCCTCTTTCATTCAAACCGTTGGATGTTATCGCTGCGAATACAAACATTACAGCGACAACACATGTTAAATACCCCCCCCACTTACAAAGCAGCATGGCCTTATTTTCTTTAATCATCCGTTCAAAATTACTATTAAATATTTCCCAGCCATTAAAAGAATACTTCTCGCTCCCAGGATGGTTTTGTAATAAAACTTTTTTCATCACATTCCCTGTTATTACATACTTTAGAGGCGATAATTTTATCCATGCAAAAAAAATATCCAACGAATTTTCTTGATCCGCTGGATATTTCAGAATATGACTCGAATAGCACGAAAGATTCGCTCGCTTACGCTATCGCCCCGCTTCCGGCTTCATCTGCTGGCGGACTTTTTTTCGCACTACGTTTACGCGGTGCAGCCTTTTTCTTATCAGCACTGCCACCACTGCCCGGAGCCACAATGCCGCGAAACTGCCGCACCGGAGTACGTTTGGCTTGATCAATAAGCTGATATAGCGTCCCCACCAGCGGCTGCATAAAGTCCTGATAGCGACACTGCTTTTCGCTGATTTGCGTCAGCACCGATTCCCAGTGCGCGGTCATGTCCGGTCGCGTAGCCATTTCTGGCAGCGAATGGAATAACGCTTTTCCGGCGTCGGTGGAGTGGATATAGCGCCCTTTTTTGGTGAGGAAACCACGCTTGAACAACAGTTCAATAATCCCGGCACGCGTTGCTTCTGTCCCCAGACCATCGGTCGCACGAAGGATCTTTTTCAGATCTTTGTCCTGCACAAAGCGCGCAATCCCGGTCATCGCCGAAAGCAGTGTTGCATCGGTAAAATGGCGCGGCGGCTGGGTTTGCCGCTCTACCACTTCACCTTTTTCACACAGCAACTCATCGCCTTTCGCCACCACAGGCAATGGCGTGCCGTCGTTTTCTTCATCGCGCTCTTTGCTGCCTAACAGCGCGCGCCAACCTGCTTCAGCAAGAAAACGCGCTTTAGCGACAAATTTGCCTTTGGCAATGTCCAGTTCGATAACACACTTGCGGAACACCGCATCCGGGCAGAACTGCATCAGATACTGACGGGCAATCAGGTTATAGACCTTCGCTTCGTTCTCCGTCAGGTTGATCGCAGAACTCCTTGCGGTCGGAATGATGGCGTGGTGCGCATCGACCTTTTTGTCATCCCAACAGCGGTTGCGTATATCTGGATCTACCACTGGCTGCGGCAACAGATCTGGTGCATGAACGCTGATGGCATTCATCACCGCGTGGCGTCCGGCAAAATGTTCTTCTGGCAAATAGCGACAATCGGAACGCGGATAAGTGATTAACTTGTGTGTTTCGTACAGCTTCTGGCAGATATCAAGCACGTTCTGCGCGCTCAGACCAAAGCGTTTTGCCGCTTCAATCTGCAACGCCGAAAGCGAAAACGGCAGCGGCGCGGATTCTGATTCCCGTTTATCGTTATAGCTGGTGACAATAGCCGGTTGACCACTAATGCGGTTAACCACATGCTCCGCCAGTGGACGATGTAACAAGCGCCCTTCTTCATCCTGGTACGGTTCACACGCTTCGCTCGGTTGCCAGATAGCGGTAAACCGCTCATCGGCAGGTGTCACGATATGCGCTTTGACTTCAAAGAAGTCTTTCGCCACGAAGTTTTCAATCTCTTCATCGCGGCGCACCACCAGCCCGAGCACGGGTGTCTGCACGCGTCCCACGGAAAGTACGCCCTGATAACCGGCATTGCGACCGAGAATGGTATACGCACGGGTCATATTGATGCCGTACAGCCAGTCGGCACGCGCTCGCGCCAGCGCAGAAACGCACAATGGCACAAACTCACTGTTGGAACGAAGACGGTCGATCGCCCGCTCAACCGCCTGCGGGTTCAGGTCGTTTATCAAGCAACGCTGCACCTGCTGGCGCTTTTCCGGTGCCAGTTGCAGATAGTCCAGCACTTCATCCACCAGCAATTGCCCTTCACGATCCGGGTCCCCGGCGTGAACGATTTCGCTGGCTTCATGCAGGAAGCGTTTGATGACGTTAAGTTGTTTGGTCACGGAGGGTCGGGGCTGTAATTGCCACTTTTCCGGGACAATCGGCAAATCCGCAAGATTCCAGCGCGCATAGCGGCTGTCGTAGGCGTCTGGCTGCGCCTGCTCAAGCAGGTGACCGATACACCAGGTCACCACCTGACCATTACCGCACTCGATAAAGCCATCGCCTTTACGGTGCGGTTTGGGCAGGACATCAGCAATGGCGCGCGCCAGACTCGGTTTTTCGGCAATAAACAACCGCATTGAATTAACGGATCTCAACCATGGCACGACCGCCGCGCGCTGGCACCAGTTCGCCAATCGCCGTCAGTTCAATGCCAAACTCGGCGGCTGTAGTTTTAACCTCATTTTCTGCTTCCGGCATGACCGCCAGCAGCAAACCGCCAGAAGTTTGCGGATCGCACAGCAGATCGCGCACTTCACGCGGCATTTCACCCATCAGATGACCGTAGCTGGCAAAGTTACGTTCGGTGCCGCCAGGCACTGCGCCCAACTTAATGTACTCTTCAACCCCCGGCAATTTTGGGATCGCGTCATAGTCAACGCGCGCCTGCACACCTGCGCCCTGACACATTTCGCTCAAATGGCCCAGCAGACCAAAACCAGTAACGTCGGTCATCGCTTTTACGCCTTCGATGTTGGCAAAGGACGCACCTGCGATGTTCATCCGGCACATCACTTCCGTCGCCAGTCCCTGATGTTCTGGTTTCAACAGTGATTTTTTCTCAGCCGTGGTAAGAACGCCGATCCCCAGCGGTTTCGTCAGGAACAGTTTGCATCCGGCTTGTGCGGTACTGTTTTTCTTCACCCGCTCGGTCGGTACGATCCCCGTTACCGCCAGACCAAAAATCGGCTCCGGCGCATCGATGGAGTGACCGCCAGCCAGCGCAATACCCGCCTGACGGCATGCATAGCGTCCACCTTCGGTTACTTCGCGGGCAATTTCTGGGGAAAGTTTGTTAATCGGCCAGCCGAGGATCGCAATCGCCATAATCGGTTTGCCCCCCATCGCGAAGATATCGCTGATGGCGTTAGTCGCCGCAATGCGGCCAAAATCGAAAGGATTATCAACGATCGGCATAAAGAAGTCGGTGGTACTGATAACGCTGGTGCCATTGCCCAGATCGTACACCGCCGCATCGTCGCGGGTCTCATTACCCACAAGCAAATTCGGATCAACAAACTTCGCCTGCTCACTGTGCAGGATGGTTTCCAACACTTTTGGGGAAATTTTACAGCCGCAACCAGCTCCGTGGCTGTATTGGGTCAAACGAATCGAGTTCTCGCTCATGGACATCTCCTGTCAATGCAATCCGGGTATGGTAACCCTCATTCCGTGAAGTGATAAGTGAGAGTGTCTGAATTCCTGCGCCTTTGCTCACAATCCAGACAGTTTCGCGACAATTATCAGAAATAAGTTACAAACGGCGTCGGGTCCGGGACGTTAATCGACGTAGATGCTTTCAACTGCGGCGTGCCGAGGTAGAGAAAACCGACAATTTTATCCTGCTCACGGCAACCGAATGCTTCACGCACTACCGGACTTTCAGTTAATGCGCCACTGCGCCAGATGCCGCCAAATCCTTGGGCAACGGCTGCCATTTGCATCGCCATGACCGCGCATCCGGCAGACATTTCCTGTTCCCATCGCGGGACTTTATGATTTTCTTCGCATTTCGCCACCACCGTGATGATGAGCGGTGCGCGGAACGGCGCATTACGGGCTTTGTCGATAGCTTTGTCATCACTACCGGCAGCAATCGCCCCCTGTTCCAGTACGGCGCTGAAACGCTCGCGCCCTTCCCCTTCAATCACAAAAAAATGCCACGGTTGCATGGACTTATGGTCCGGCGCACGCATACCCGCACGCAGGATGTTTTGCAGTTGTTCACCCGTTGGCGCGGGTTCAGCCAGGCGGGAGGCGCTACGGCGATTGATCAATAGTTCGAGTGCATCCATTTGATTAACTCCTGTCGTGATATTTATTCACAAAATTAACACGAGAGTGGATTTTGTTACAGCACAGTCCGCAATTCCTGCTGACAAGTGCCGGTTGGGTCATTACGATAACCACATCTATTGCGCCTGTGACAGGTGTGACCTTAAGTTGGGAGAATACATGCGAACCCTTTGGCGATTTATTGCCGGATTTTTTAAATGGACGTGGCGTCTGCTGAATTTCGTCCGTGAAATGGTACTTAACCTGTTCTTTCTTTTCCTCGTACTGGTTGGTGTGGGGATCTGGATGCAGGTCAGTGGTGGTGATTCGAAAGAAACGGCCAGTCGTGGCGCACTGCTGCTGGACATTTCTGGTGTGATCGTCGATAAACCCGACAGTTCTCAGCGGTTTAGTAAATTAAGCCGCCAGCTGCTTGGTGCCAGTTCCGATCGTCTGCAGGAAAACTCACTGTTTGATATCGTCAACACCATTCGCCAGGCGAAGGACGACCGCAATATCACCGGTATCGTGATGGATCTGAAAAACTTCGCAGGCGGCGACCAGCCGTCTATGCAGTACATCGGCAAAGCCCTGAAAGAGTTTCGTGACAGCGGGAAACCGGTTTATGCCGTTGGCGAGAACTACAGCCAGGGGCAATATTATCTCGCCAGTTTCGCCAATAAAATTTGGCTGTCACCGCAAGGCGTGGTTGATCTGCACGGTTTTGCTACCAACGGTCTGTACTACAAATCGTTGCTGGATAAGCTGAAAGTTTCCACCCATGTGTTCCGCGTGGGTACGTATAAATCTGCCGTTGAACCGTTTATTCGTGATGATATGTCACCGGCAGCCCGCGAAGCTGACAGCCGCTGGATTGGTGAGCTGTGGCAAAACTATCTGAATACTGTTGCCGCTAACCGGCAGATCCCTGCTCAGCAGGTATTCCCTGGCGCGCAAGGGTTGCTTGAGGGTTTAACCAAAACCGGTGGCGATACCGCGAAATATGCACTGGAAAACAAGCTGGTCGATGCACTGGCATCGAGTGCCGAAATCGAAAAAGCTCTGACCAAAGAGTTCGGCTGGAGTAAGACTGATAAAAATTATCGCGCCATCAGTTATTACGATTACGCATTGAAAACGCCGGCAGATACCGGTGACAGCATCGGTGTCGTCTTCGCTAATGGCGCAATTATGGATGGCGAGGAAACTCAGGGGAATGTTGGCGGTGATACCACTGCGGCACAAATCCGCGACGCTCGCCTTGACCCGAAAGTGAAAGCGATTGTCCTGCGTGTTAATAGCCCAGGCGGCAGCGTTACCGCGTCTGAAGTGATTCGCGCTGAACTGGCAGCAGCCCGGGCAGCGGGTAAGCCTGTGGTTGTATCGATGGGCGGCATGGCGGCATCTGGTGGTTACTGGATTTCCACGCCAGCTAATTACATTGTGGCTAACCCCAGCACCCTGACCGGTTCTATCGGTATCTTCGGCGTGATCACCACCGTAGAAAATAGTCTGGATTCGATTGGTGTTCATACTGATGGTGTCTCAACTTCACCGCTGGCGGATGTTTCTATCACCAGGGCACTGCCGCCGGAAGCGCAGCAGATGATGCAATTAAGCATTGAGAATGGCTATAAACGCTTTATCACGCTGGTTGCTGATGCGCGTCATTCGACGCCGGAGCAAATTGATAAAATCGCCCAGGGCCACGTCTGGACCGGTCAGGATGCAAAAGCTAACGGGCTGGTCGATAGTCTCGGGGATTTCGATGATGCGGTTGCCAAAGCAGCAGAGCTGGCAAAAGTGAAACAGTGGCATCTGGAATACTACGTTGATGAACCGACCTTCTTCGACAAAGTGATGGACAACATGTCTGGTTCTGTCCGGGCAATGTTGCCAGATGCGTTCCAGGCCATGTTACCTGCACCGCTTGCCTCGGTAGCCTCTACCGTTAAAAGTGAAAGCGACAAGCTGGCCGCGTTTAACGACCCACAAAACCGTTATGCGTTTTGCCTGACCTGCGCCAACGTGCGTTAAGTCTTGTACTGAGTGGCCGACAGATCGTCGGCCACATTATTTTTTACCTCGACGAATCCTCTTCCCGCTGTCTCGACCCATATTTCCTTATCCGCATAGTATCAGGTGCGCTCCTCCTGCCTCACGTATATACTTTTGCTCTTTCGATATCATTCATATCAATATCATGCAAAAGAAATCAATTTACGTCGCCTACACGGGCGGGACCATCGGGATGCAGCGTTCCGAGCAGGGTTATATTCCGGTGTCAGGTCATCTACAACGCCAACTGGCGCTGATGCCGGAATTCCATCGCCCGGAGATGCCAGATTTCACCATTCATGAATATACGCCGTTGATGGATTCTTCTGATATGACGCCGGAAGACTGGCAGCATATTGCTGAAGATATTAAAGCGCACTATGACGACTATGATGGTTTTGTCATTCTACACGGTACCGACACGATGGCGTATACCGCCTCTGCGCTGTCGTTCATGCTCGAGAATCTCGGTAAACCGGTCATTGTGACAGGGTCACAAATCCCGCTGGCTGAGTTACGCTCTGACGGACAAATTAATCTGCTGAATGCGTTGTACGTTGCGGCGAATTATCCGATCAACGAAGTAACGCTCTTTTTCAATAACCGATTGTATCGCGGCAACCGCACTACCAAAGCCCATGTCGATGGTTTTGATGCGTTTGCCTCTCCAAACCTTCCTCCGTTACTGGAAGCTGGTATCCATATTCGTCGTTTGAATACGCCACCCGCCCCGCACGGTAAAGGGGAATTAATCGTTCATCCAATCACGCCACAACCAATTGGCGTAGTGACGATTTATCCGGGGATTTCTGCTGATGTCGTGCGCAATTTTCTGCGCCAACCGGTGAAAGCATTGATTCTGCGCTCCTATGGCGTGGGTAATGCGCCACAAAACAAAGCCTTCCTGCAGGAATTACAAGAAGCCAGCGATCGCGGTATTGTGGTGGTCAACCTGACACAATGTATGTCCGGTAAAGTGAATATGGGTGGTTATGCCACCGGTAACGCCCTCGCCCATGCCGGCGTTATTGGCGGTGCAGATATGACTGTAGAAGCCACGCTAACCAAACTGCATTACCTGCTGAGCCAGGAACTGGATACTGAAACCATTCGCAAGGCCATGAGCCAAAACCTGCGCGGCGAACTGACGCCGGATGATTAAGGAGACTGCAATGCCCCATCGCGCCCTGTTACTGGTCGATTTACAAAATGATTTCTGTGCTGGTGGCGCGCTCGCCGTACCGGAAGGTGACAGTACGGTGGAGGTTGCTAACCGCCTTATTGACTGGTGCCAGTCGCGCGGAGAAGCGGTTATCGCCAGCCAGGACTGGCATCCGGCGAATCACGGCAGTTTTGCCAGTCAGCACGGTGTAGAGCCTTATACGCCAGGCCAACTCGACGGTTTGCCACAAACCTTCTGGCCAGATCACTGTGTGCAGAACAGTGAAGGCGCACAATTACATCCGTTACTGAACCAAAAAGCGATCGCAGCGGTGTTCCATAAAGGCGAAAATCCTTTAGTTGACAGTTACAGTGCCTTTTTTGATAACGGCCGTCGGCAGAAAACCTCTCTCGATGACTGGTTACGCGATCATGAAATCGATGAATTGATCGTTATGGGCCTGGCTACTGACTATTGCGTGAAGTTTACCGTGCTGGACGCGTTACAGTTAGGTTATAAAGTAAACGTGATTACCGATGGTTGTCGTGGCGTGAATATCCAGCCCCAGGACAGTGCGCACGCGTTTATGGAGATGTCAGCAGCTGGGGCAACGCTATATACGCTGGCAGACTGGGAAGAGACGCAGGGGTAATATTAGTTGAATTCATCTCTGGCCTACATTTCCTCAATGACATTGTAGGCCAGATAATACTTGTCAGTGTTGCATTTAACCTACTTGCAGCTAAAACACGACGTCCTAACAAGTATATTTGCCCTCCCTTAATAACAGGCTTAAATACTAGATAACTCATTCACTTAAACATAGCAATAGGCTTTGCTGAGATACCAAAATCTTCTTTTAACTGCTGTTTGCTCTTCATGACCATCTGACCATTTGTGTCAATTGTCATATGCTGTGCTTCGGTATTATGGCGGGCTTGCCACAGCATCACCAGTTGCAGGCAGTTCGCTTTTTGTTCCTCGGTCAACGCAACGCCATCGGGCCATTTCCCCAGTTCAACGGCGGTCGACAAACGCTGGTATACCTCAGGCGTCATGCTGTTGATAATGTCATCAAGATTCATAATTTTTCCGCTCCTGTGGAATAAGTTGCTGAATCGTTTTTTCAACCGTTGATTTCTTCGCCGTTTTCGCCATCAGTGAAGCGTAAAGAAGCAGAGTTAACACAATAACGTTCGCCTGTTGGTTGCGGCCCGTCGGGAAAGACATGCCCCAGATGGGCATCACAGTTACCGCAACGAATTTCTATGCGCTGCATTCCATGTGACAAGTCTTTGATATAACGAATGGATTCTTCACTCACCGGTTCGTAGAAACTGGGCCAGCCACAGCCGGAATCATACTTGGTTTCGGAATGAAACAGCGGGGCATCGCAGATCAAACAGTGATATACGCCGTCACGCTTGTTATGCAGTAAACGACCCGTAAATGGCGGTTCTGTCCCATGATTCTGCGTCACGTAAAACTGCATCTCGGACAAATTTTTTTTCAGTTCTTCTGCCGAAGGTTTATTAGCCATTTGCTCACATCTCACTTTAATCGTGCTCACATTACGTGACTGATTCTAACAAAACATTAACACCAACTGGCAAAATTTTGTCCTAAACTTGATCTCGACGAAATGGCTGCACCTAAATCGTGATGAAAATCACATTTTTATCGTAATTGCCCTTTAAAATTCGGGGCGCCGACCCCATGTGGTCTCAAGCCCAAAGGAAGAGTGAGGCGAGTCAGTCGCGTAATGCTTAGGCACAGGATTGATTTGTCGCAATGATTGACACGATTCCGCTTGACGCTGCGTAAGGTTTTTGTAATTTTACAGGCAACCTTTTATTCACTAACAAATAGCTGGTGGAATATATGACTATCAAAGTAGGTATCAACGGTTTTGGCCGTATCGGTCGCATTGTTTTCCGTGCTGCTCAGAAACGTTCTGACATCGAGATCGTTGCAATCAACGACCTGTTAGACGCTGATTACATGGCATACATGCTGAAATATGACTCCACTCACGGCCGTTTCGACGGTACCGTTGAAGTGAAAGACGGTCATCTGATCGTTAACGGTAAAAAAATCCGTGTTACCGCTGAACGTGATCCGGCTAACCTGAAATGGGACGAAGTTGGTGTTGACGTTGTCGCTGAAGCAACTGGTCTGTTCCTGACTGACGAAACTGCTCGTAAACACATCACCGCTGGTGCGAAGAAAGTGGTTATGACTGGTCCGTCTAAAGACAACACTCCGATGTTCGTTAAAGGCGCTAACTTCGACAAATATGCTGGCCAGGACATCGTTTCCAACGCTTCCTGCACCACCAACTGCCTGGCTCCGCTGGCTAAAGTTATCAACGATAACTTCGGCATCATCGAAGGTCTGATGACCACCGTTCACGCTACTACCGCTACTCAGAAAACCGTTGATGGCCCGTCTCACAAAGACTGGCGCGGCGGCCGCGGCGCTTCCCAGAACATCATCCCGTCCTCTACCGGTGCTGCTAAAGCTGTAGGTAAAGTACTGCCAGAACTGAATGGCAAACTGACTGGTATGGCGTTCCGCGTTCCGACCCCGAACGTATCCGTAGTTGACCTGACCGTTCGTCTGGAAAAAGCTGCAACTTACGAGCAGATCAAAGCTGCCGTTAAAGCTGCTGCTGAAGGCGAAATGAAAGGCGTTCTGGGCTACACCGAAGATGACGTAGTATCTACCGATTTCAACGGCGAAGTTTGCACTTCCGTGTTCGATGCTAAAGCTGGTATCGCTCTGAACGACAACTTCGTGAAACTGGTATCTTGGTACGACAACGAAACCGGTTACTCCAACAAAGTTCTGGACCTGATCGCTCACATCTCCAAATAAGTTGAGATGACACTGTGATCTAAAAAGAGCGACTTCGGTCGCTCTTTTTTTTACCTGATAAAATGAAGTTAAAGGACTGCGTCATGATTAAGAAAATTTTTGCCCTTCCGGTCATCGAACAAATCTCCCCTGTCCTCTCCCGTCGTAAACTGGATGAACTGGACCTCATTGTGGTCGATCATCCCCAGGTAAAAGCCTCTTTTGCATTACAGGGCGCACACCTTCTCTCGTGGAAACCTGCGGGTGAAGAAGAAGTTCTGTGGTTGAGCAACAACACACCGTTCAAAAATGGCGTCGCTATTCGCGGTGGCGTACCGGTTTGCTGGCCGTGGTTTGGTCCGGCGGCACAACAAGGTCTGCCTGCGCACGGTTTTGCCCGCAACCTGCCGTGGACGCTGAAATCACATCGTGAAGATGCTGATGGCGTAGCGCTGACTTTTGAATTGACACAAAGCGAAGAGACGAAAAAATTCTGGCCGCACGACTTTACGCTGTTAGCGCATTTCCGCGTGGGTAAAACCTGTGAAATCGATCTTGAATCACATGGCGAATTTGAAACCACCTCTGCCCTGCATACCTACTTTAACGTGGGTGATATCGCTAAGGTAAGCGTCAGTGGGCTGGGCGATCGCTTCATTGATAAAGTAAATGACGCGAAAGAAGATGTACTGACCGACGGTATTCAGACCTTCCCTGACCGTACCGATCGCGTGTATCTGAATCCGCAAGATTGCAGCGTGATTAATGATGAAGCGCTGAATCGTATTATCGCCGTAGGCCACCAGCATCATCTGAACGTTGTCGGCTGGAACCCGGGACCGGCGCTTTCAGTTAGCATGGGCGACATGCCGGATGATGGCTACAAAACATTTGTTTGTGTAGAAACGGCTTACGCTTCAGAAACGCAAAAAGTGACCAAAGAGAAACCTGCACATCTGGCGCAATCCATTCGCGTTGCGAAACGTTAATTTGCGTTAATGTTGTGTGCCGGGTGCGATGCATCCGGCACGTATCAACATCACACCATATCCAGCGCAGTTTTTCCTTTTGGTGCCGGATACGCTTTATCCAGCATGGTTAATTCCGCTGACGAAAGTTCGACCTCAAGCACAGCCGCATTCTGTTGGACATGGGCAATCGTGGCCGCTTTTGGAATCGCCATCACACCCTGATGGCTGATTACCCACGCCAACAATACTTGTGCCGCGCTGATATTGTGAGCATGTGCAATTTCGTTGACTACCGCGTTTTTTAACAGTCCATTGCGCAACCGCCCGGCCTGGGCTAATGGACTGTAAGCCATCACCGGCATCTGCTGTTGCTGGCACCAGGGGAGTAGATCGTACTCAATCCCTCGTGAACCGAGATGGTAAAGCACCTGATTAGTGGCACACTGATTTCCCCCCGGCAGCTGCCAGAGTTCCTGCATATCAGCATGATCAAGGTTAGAAACGCCCCAGCGGCGGATTTTTCCCTGGGCGATCAATTTTTCCATCGCTGCCACAGTCTCTTCAAAAGCGAAACTGCCAGACCAGTGTAATAAGTAGAGATCGAGATAATCAGTATTGAGACGGCGTAAACTGGCTTCGCATGCATTTATCGCTTTTTGCCCGCCAGCATTCCACGGATAGACTTTAGAGACGAGAAAGACGTTATCGCGCAGACCGGTTAATGCTTCCCCAACCACCTTTTCGGCACCGCCATCGGCATACATTTCGGCGGTATCAATGAGGGTTAAACCGAGTTCAATGCCCGCGCGTAGTGCAGCAACTTCTGTTTTGCGCTGACTGGCATCTTCGCCAATATACCATGTTCCCTGCCCTATGGCTGGCAGTGAGACATCGCCACTAAATTGAATCATTTTTTGTTGCATTGTTTCCTCCCAGGTATTGCACCACCGTAATGCAAAACAGGGCGTGACGCCCTGTTTTTATGCACAAAATGCCCTGGAAAGATGCATTATCAGAATTTGTAGGTGATCCCGGTAGAAATCAGGCCAGTCCAGGATTTATCCACCATCGGGCTGTCAGTAACTTCATCAGACAGACGGGTATAGCGCGCGGTACCGTAAACACTCCAGTCGCCGAGGAAGTTGTAGCTGGCGCTCAGCTCCAGGTAAGGGCTCCAGCTGTCGTTCGGGTTATAGCCACGCAGACCGCTGCGAGCGGACTCTTTGCGCGATACGCCATAATAGTATTCGTTCTGGTTTTCGCTGTTCCACTGCACACCAATACCCGGAGTCACGGTCAGGCCACCGTTGGTGTAACGATACAACCAGGCCATATCCCAGACAATGCCGTTGCTGTTATCCAGGGTATCGCCAGCCAGGGTGGTACGCAGGTAACCGTACTGGGTAAAGTGAGCATAAGACAGACCAGCCATCATGGTGCTCTTACGGTCATCCAGGTGACGCATTTGGTGATCGCCACTGTCTTTCGCTTTGAAGTAAAGCGGCGACCAGTAAGCGGTAATTGAAAGTTTATCCGTTGCGTCATTCCACAGGTAGTAACCACCACCTAAGCCACGGAACCAGAAGTTATCGCCTTCATAGTTGATTACCGGTACTGGGTAAACATCGGTATCGTAATCTTTATATGGGTGCTCAACGACACCTACGCCTGCGCCCAGGGAAAATTTACCTTCAGCGTGCGCTACGCCTGCAGACGTTGCGATAAGCACTCCAAGTGCCAGAAGTTTGAGTTTGGTCACAATTAATCATTCCTTAAACAAATGTTTAGCGGGCGACAAAGTTTACCCGTCAATACATCGAAACCCAACCTTTTTACGTTTTCATTTTTTAAAGTAACTGTTTAATTTTCCTGACGCGGATGACACCGCGCTTACAGCCAAATGAATTTAGCGTTACTGGCTACCCTGGTCTTTACATTAATTATGCAAAATTTATGGATGAGTTGTTGATATGCCATTGAAATTAAGAAAGCCGTGCAGGCAAGTTTTCCATTTGCCATCTACGCTTAATTTTGAAGGTGTATCACCGGGCACGTTGTTCTCATCGTCGATAAAATGGCATGAGAGTTGCTGTGTTTTAGCAAGAGACGTCGTTCAGTTTACCTCTTCCGGGAGCCTCTACTATTCATATGAACGGCTCTTAACCTGTGCTAAAAAACGAAAGGACGGCATACCATGAATATATTCGATCACTATCGCCAGCGATATGAAGCTGCCAAGGACGAAGAGTTCACACTGCAGGAGTTTCTTACCACTTGTCGGCAAGATCGCAGTGCTTATGCCAACGCGGCTGAGCGGCTATTGATGGCTATCGGTGAGCCTGTCATGGTCGATACAGCCCAGGAACCCAGACTTTCTCGACTCTTTTCTAACCGGGTCATTGCACGTTATCCGGCATTTGAAGAGTTTTACGGCATGGAAGACGCGATTGAACAGATTGTCTCTTATCTGAAACACGCGGCTCAGGGGCTGGAAGAGAAGAAACAAATCCTGTATCTGCTGGGGCCTGTGGGTGGGGGTAAATCATCGCTTGCTGAGCGACTGAAATCATTAATGCAGCTCGTACCGATTTATGTATTGAGCGCCAACGGTGAGCGTAGCCCGGTCAACGATCATCCGTTCTGTCTTTTCAATCCGCAGGAAGATGCTCAGATTCTGGAAAAAGAGTATGGCATTCCTCGCCGTTATCTCGGCACCATCATGTCGCCATGGGCGGCAAAACGCCTGCATGAATTTGGTGGCGATATCACTAAGTTCCGGGTAGTGAAGGTCTGGCCGTCAATTCTGCAACAAATTGCTATCGCCAAAACGGAACCCGGTGATGAGAACAACCAGGACATCTCCGCGCTGGTTGGGAAAGTCGATATTCGTAAACTCGAACACTACGCGCAGAATGACCCGGACGCCTACGGCTATTCCGGTGCGCTGTGCCGCGCCAATCAGGGGATCATGGAATTCGTTGAGATGTTTAAAGCACCGATAAAAGTGCTGCATCCCTTGTTAACCGCCACTCAGGAAGGTAACTACAACGGGACGGAAGGTATCTCCGCCCTGCCGTTCAACGGGATTATTCTCGCCCACTCGAACGAGTCCGAATGGGTCACTTTCCGTAATAACAAAAACAACGAAGCCTTCCTCGACCGTGTTTACATCGTGAAGGTGCCGTATTGCTTGCGCATTTCCGAAGAGATCAAAATCTACGAGAAATTGCTTAATCACAGTGAATTGACTCACGCCCCCTGCGCCCCTGGCACGCTCGAAACACTGTCACGTTTTTCCATTCTTTCGCGCCTGAAAGAGCCAGAAAACTCCAGCATTTATTCAAAGATGCGGGTTTATGATGGCGAAAGTCTGAAAGACACCGATCCCAAAGCCAAGTCGTATCAGGAATATCGTGACTACGCCGGTGTCGATGAAGGGATGAACGGTCTGTCGACGCGTTTTGCGTTTAAGATCCTCTCCCGCGTGTTCAACTTCGATCATGTAGAAGTGGCGGCAAACCCAGTCCATCTGTTCTACGTCCTGGAACAGCAGATCGAGCGCGAGCAGTTCCCACAAGAGCAGGCAGAACGCTATCTGGAGTTCCTGAAAGGTTATCTGATCCCGAAATATGCCGAGTTTATCGGCAAAGAGATCCAGACGGCCTACCTTGAATCCTATTCCGAATATGGGCAAAACATTTTCGACCGTTATGTTACCTACGCGGATTTCTGGATTCAGGATCAGGAGTATCGCGATCCGGATACCGGGCAGCTGTTTGACCGCGAGTCTCTTAACGCCGAGCTGGAGAAAATCGAGAAACCGGCGGGGATCAGTAATCCAAAAGATTTCCGCAACGAGATTGTTAACTTCGTACTGCGCGCCAGAGCGAATAACAGCGGACGCAATCCGAACTGGACCAGCTATGAAAAACTGCGCACGGTCATCGAGAAGAAAATGTTCTCCAATACCGAGGAGCTGTTGCCGGTTATCTCGTTTAACGCCAAAACGTCAACCGACGAGCAGAAGAAACACGACGACTTTGTCGACCGTATGATGGAAAAAGGCTACACCCGTAAACAGGTGCGTTTACTGTGCGAATGGTATTTGCGCGTACGTAAATCGTCTTAACAACCCTGGCCCGGTACACATGTTACCGGGCCTACAACGACAGCGAACCGTGGGCCTGAGAAGCGGCAACACAGGCGTAGCATACAGTTGGCAAATGTAGTACGGGGGGCATATGACCTGGTTTATTGACCGGCGTCTGAACGGCAAAAACAAAAGCATGGTGAATCGCCAGCGTTTTTTACGCCGTTATAAAGCGCAAATTAAACAGTCGATCTCCGAGGCCATTAATAAGCGTTCGGTGACTGACGTCGACAGCGGCGAATCCGTATCCATTCCCACGGAAGATATTAGCGAACCGATGTTTCATCAGGGGCGTGGCGGTCTGCGCCACCGCGTGCATCCGGGCAATGACCATTTCGTCCAGAACGACCGAATTGAACGTCCCCAGGGTGGCGGCGGAGGTTCCGGCAGTGGTCAGGGCCAGGCCAGCCAGGATGGTGAAGGTCAGGATGAATTTGTCTTTCAGATTTCGAAAGATGAGTATCTTGATTTGCTCTTTGAAGATTTGGCCTTACCGAATCTGAAACAAAACCAACAACGCCAGCTGACCGAATATAAAACGCATCGGGCGGGTTATACTGCTAACGGCGTTCCGGCCAATATCAGCGTTGTGCGTTCCTTGCAGAACTCACTGGCGCGACGCACAGCCATGACGGCAGGCAAGCGGCGGGAACTTCATGCACTGGAAGAGAATTTGGCCATCATCAGCAACAGTGAACCTGCGCAGCTGCTGGAAGAGGAACGTCTGCGCAAAGAAATTGCAGAATTACGTGCCAAAATTGAACGCGTCCCTTTTATTGACACCTTCGATTTACGTTACAAGAACTACGAGAAGCGGCCCGATCCCTCCAGCCAGGCAGTGATGTTTTGCCTGATGGACGTTTCCGGTTCAATGGATCAATCCACTAAAGATATGGCTAAGCGTTTTTATATTCTGCTGTATCTGTTCCTCAGCAGAACGTATAAGAACGTGGAAGTCGTATACATCCGCCATCATACCCAGGCGAAAGAAGTCGATGAACATGAGTTTTTCTACTCGCAGGAAACAGGCGGCACCATTGTTTCCAGCGCCCTGAAACTGATGGATGAGGTAGTGAAAGAGCGTTATAACCCGGCACAGTGGAATATTTACGCTGCACAAGCATCGGACGGCGATAACTGGGCCGATGACTCTCCGCTTTGCCATGAAATCCTGGCGAAAAAATTATTACCTGTTGTTCGTTATTACAGCTATATCGAAATTACCCGTCGTGCACATCAGACATTGTGGCGAGAATATGAGCATCTGCAATCTACTTTCGACAACTTTGCGATGCAGCACATCCGCGACCAGGATGATATTTATCCGGTGTTCCGTGAACTGTTTCATAAACAAAATGCAACAGCTAAAGACTAAAACTATCAGCCAGGTCATTATCGCCTGGCTGATTTTTAGCTTACTGTAAATTATCTCATTTATTACATACATTAGCTTACAATCGCTTTAAATATGACAGCATAACCTTTACATAATTTAGTTCCAGAAAACAATCATTCGGAAAAATGATTCAGTCAACACGTATTTCCATGGGGTTATTCTTTAAATATTTTTTATCGTTAACGAAAATTGATCCTGGTCAAAACTATATATCTCTGCCATCAATAAAATCCAGCACTCACATTGCTCTCCTTTTTATGGTTTCTATGGGTACACAAAAATTAAAAGCTCAAAGCTTTTTTATTTTCAGTTTATTGCTGACGTTAATTTTATTTTGCATCACCACATTATATAACGAAAACACAAATGTAAAACTCATCCCACAGATGAATTACCTGATGGTTGTTGTGGCTTTGTTTTTCCTTAACGCCGTCATTTTTCTTTTCATGTTAATGAAATATTTCACTAACAAACAAATTTTACCAACACTCATTTTAAGCCTTGCATTTTTAAGTGGCCTTATCTATTTAGTTGAAACCATTGTAATTATCCATAAACCAATTAACGGCAGTACACTGATCCAGACAAAGTCGAATGATGTTTCTATTTTCTATATTTTCCGCCAACTCAGTTTTATTTGTTTAACCTCGCTGGCACTCTTTTGTTATGGAAAAGACAACATCCTTGACAACAATAAGAAAAAAACGGGAATCCTGTTGCTGGCGCTGATTCCTTTTTTAGTTTTTCCCCTTCTGGCACACAATCTGAGCAGTTATAACGCTGACTATTCTTTGTATGTCGTCGACTACTGTCCGGACAACCATACTGCGACCTGGGGAATCAACTATACAAAAATATTGGTTTGTCTGTGGGCATTTTTACTGTTCTTTATTATCATGCGTACACGATTAGCCAGCGAACTATGGCCGTTAATAGCATTATTATGTCTGGCATCGCTATGCTGCAACTTACTTCTACTGACTCTGGATGAGTATAATTACACCATCTGGTATATCAGTCGCGGGATTGAAGTTTCCAGTAAACTGTTTGTTGTGTCTTTTCTGATTTATAACATTTTTCAGGAACTGCAACTCTCCAGCAAACTGGCAGTTCATGATGTGCTGACCAATATTTATAATCGGCGCTACTTTTTCAACAGCGTAGAGTCATTATTGTCGCGACCTGTTGTTAAGGACTTCTGTGTCATGCTGGTTGATATTAATCAGTTCAAACGCATCAATGCCCAATGGGGACATCGTGTGGGTGATAAAGTGCTGGTTTCAATTGTCGATATTATCCAGCAAAGCATCCGCCCTGATGATATTTTAGCGCGACTGGAGGGTGAGGTGTTTGGCTTGCTATTTACCGAACTCAATAGTGCCCAGGCAAAAATCATTGCGGAACGTATGCGTAAAAATGTCGAACTCCTGACCGGCTTTAGTAACAGATATGATGTTCCTGAACAAATGACCATCAGTATTGGCACGGTTTTTTCAACGGGTGACACGCGTAATATCTCGCTTGTCATGACGGAAGCAGATAAAGCCTTACGCGAAGCGAAAAGCGAGGGGGGCAACAAAGTGATTATTCATCATATTTAAGTGCAAAAATATTCAGAGCCATGCTTTTTGCGTGGCTTTTGCATACAATTTATTACTATTACCCCTAAATTTCCCCTCCCCAGCGGCGCAGAGATGAGTATAATTAGCGCCCCTGTGCCAGGCCGCAATCGAACTTTATCTGGTTTTCTCGTTTCACTAACCGAAGGAGTGCCATTTATCATGAAATTGCACCATAGAATGCTCCGGCATTTTATCGCCGCAAGTGTCATTGTGCTGACATCTTCCTTCCTTATTTTTGAACTTGTCGCCAGCGACAGAGCAATGAGTGCCTATCTGCGCTATATCGTGCAGAAAGCAGACTCCTCCTTTCTTTATGATAAGTATCAGAATCAGAGTATTGCCGCGCATGTGATGCGCGCTCTCGCTGCTGAGCAGTCGGAAGTGTCGCCAGAACAGCGGCGCGCCATCTGCGAGGCTTTTGAGTCTGCCAATAATACCCATGGCTTAAACCTGACTGCCCATAAATACCCGGGCTTACGCGGCACACTACAAACCGCATCCACTGACTGCGACACAATTGTGGAAGCTGCAGCACTATTACCCGCTTTTGATCAGGCAGTGGAAGGCAACCGCCACCAGGATGATTACGGTTCAGGTCTTGGGATGGCCGAAGAGAAATTTCACTATTATCTCGATCTCAATGACCGCTATGTCTATTTTTATGAGCCGGTTAATGTTGAATACTTTGCGATGAATAACTGGTCCTTCCTGCAGTCAGGAAGTATTGGCATCGATCGCAAAGATATTGAAAAGGTATTTACCGGGCGTACCGTATTGTCGAGCATTTACCAGGATCAGCGTACTAAACAGAACGTGATGAGTTTGCTGACGCCGGTATATGTCGCAGGGCAGCTAAAAGGGATTGTGCTGCTGGATATTAACAAAAACAATTTGCGGAATATCTTTTACACTCATGACCGCCCTCTCCTCTGGCGTTTTCTCAATGTCACGCTAACCGATACCGATTCGGGGCGCGACATTATCATCAACCAGAGCGAAGATAATCTGTTCCAGTATGTCAGTTACGTCCATGACTTACCGGGCGGCATTCGTGTCTCGTTATCCATTGATATTCTTTACTTTATCACGTCTTCGTGGAAAAGCGTTCTGTTCTGGATTTTGACGGCGTTAATTTTGCTGAATATGGTGCGGATGCACTTCCGCTTATACCAAAATGTGTCGCGAGAAAATATTAGTGATGCGATGACTGGACTGTATAATCGCAAAATTTTAACCCCTGAACTGGAGCAGCGGTTGCAGAAACTGGTGCAATCCGGTTCTTCGGTGATGTTTATTGCAATTGACATGGACAAGTTAAAGCTAATAAATGACACCCTCGGTCATCAGGAAGGGGATTTAGCGATTACGTTGTTAGCTCAGGCGATTAAACAATCGATTCGTAAAAGTGATTATGCCATCCGACTCGGTGGCGATGAATTCTGCATCATTCTTGTCGATTCGACGCCGCAAATTGCAGCACAACTGCCTGAACGTATCGAAAAACGTCTGCAACATATCGCGCCGCAGAAAGAGATCGGCTTCTCTTCCGGTATTTACGCGATGAAAGAAAACGATACGTTACATGATGCGTATAAAGCTTCCGATGAGCGTTTATATGTCAATAAGCAGAACAAAAACAGCCGTTCATGATAACCTTCTGTGGTTGTTTGCTTGTAATCTCAGGAGCGTGAAATGACTGAAATGGCTAAAGGAAGCGTGACGCATCAGCGGTTAATCGCTTTATTATCACAAGAAGGTGCTAACTTCCGCGTCGTTACCCATGAAGCGGTAGGTAAATGTGAAGCGGTGTCAGAAATTCGTGGCACCGCTTTAGGCCAGGGAGCTAAGGCACTGGTATGTAAAGTCAAAGGCAATGGCGTAAATCAACATGTTCTGGCGATCCTCGCTGCCGATCAACAGGCCGATCTGAGCCAACTCGCCAGCCATATAGGCGGATTACGCGCTTCGTTGGCCAGCCCGGCGGAAGTCGATGAACTCACAGGCTGTGTCTTCGGCGCGATCCCCCCTTTCAGCTTCCATCCAAAACTCAAACTGGTTGCCGACCCTCTACTCTTCGAACGATTTGATGAAATCGCCTTCAATGCAGGGATGCTGGATAAATCCGTTATTTTGAAAACCACGGATTATTTGCGCATTGCGCAACCAGAACTGCTCAATTTCCGCCGCACTGCGTAACTAGCCTGTCCGTTCAATAAGCAGAACGGACAAAACCAGCACAACAGCAATGGCAAAAAACGATGACGTGATAATCAGTGTCTCGACGAACATTTTATCGTTCATAGCATGCCCCCGGGAGATAGCTGTTTTCACGTTATTGTTAGCGTGCACAAATGGCAGTTTGATGACAGTTCGCCTGATTTTTTATGCAAAAAACGTAAAGATTTTCTACTTCCTTCCTGCAGCAAGCGTAAAGTAAGCAGGCTTATTATTTTTTGGCAAGGAAACCACGATGTTTGATGTCACTTTGCTGATCCTGCTCGGGTTAGCTGCGCTGGGCTTTATCAGTCATAACACCATTGTCGCCGTTTCAATTCTGGTGTTGATCATTGTCCGCGTCACACCGTTAAGCACCTTTTTCCCGTGGATTGAAAAACAGGGGCTAAGTATCGGGATAATCATTCTGACGATTGGCGTTATGGCCCCCATCGCCAGCGGGACGCTACCGCCCTCAACCCTTATTCACTCGTTTCTGAACTGGAAATCGCTGGTGGCAATTGCAGTAGGCGTTATTGTCTCCTGGCTGGGTGGGCGCGGCGTGACGTTAATGGGCAGCCAGCCGCAACTGGTCGCCGGGCTGCTGGTAGGCACTGTTTTAGGCGTGGCGCTGTTTCGCGGCGTACCGGTCGGCCCGCTTATTGCCGCGGGTCTGGTTTCGCTGATTGTGGGGAAACAGTAGTTAATCCCGCAATATATCGGCCTGGCGTTTGCCCCAGGCCTTTCTTAAACATAGTAATAAAGGCCGTTGTTGAATCATACCCCAGCGTATGAGCAACTTTCTGTACAGTATCGCCTTTCACTAATCCCTGAAGCGCCATAATCAGCTGTAACTGCTGACGCCACTGGCGAAAACTCAACCCCGTCTCTTTCACTATCAGTCGGGCAAGATTGCGTTCACTCATTGCAAAAAAGCCAGCCCATTGCCCCAATGACCCCCACTCGACGGGCCCTTTCGCCATCATCTCCACCATCGTGCGGATTTTAGGATGAGAAGAAACGGGCAGGTGCAGCTGTTGTTGTGGCTGCTGAGGGAGTTCATCAAACAGGACCTGAATTAATCTGCGGGTCATTGGCTCAGCACGCTGAGTCGTCGTCCTGTTTGCCAGGGTTAAAATTAATTCCCGGCATAAGGGCGATATTTTCAATGTGCAACATGTTGTCGGCATTATCACTGCGCTGGGTTCGATAAACAGAAAACAGAGTTCAGCGTTAGCTGTCACTTGATTGCTATGTTCCACCCCGCCCGGTATCCAAACCGCATATTGCGGCGGCACCATCCACAAAGCATTTTCCACCGTACAGGTAATTGCACCATGTAGCGCCAGTATCAGCTGTCCTTTGCGGTGCTGATGTACAGGACTGGTTAACTCATCCGTTCCGGCGTGAATACAAAATGCGACCGCGGCTTCATGGTGTCGGTCGGGTTCATAGCCATTGAGATTCAACCTGTGCATCATTTTGTCCGAATTTAGCGATAATTTGTCATTTTAGCTTGATTCAACATAACAATAAAAACGGTAAGGTACAGCCTCGTTTGTAACAATGAGAAGCATATGACCTGTTCAACTTCATTAAGCGGCAAAAACAGGATTGTCCTTATCGCTGGCATTCTGATGATTGCCACAACATTACGCGTCACCTTTACCGGCGCAGCGCCGTTACTGGATACGATTCGTTCCGCTTACTCGCTGACGACAGCGCAAACCGGCTTATTAACCACCCTGCCATTATTGGCCTTTGCGCTAATCTCACCTTTGGCTGCCCCGGTGGCGCGACGTTTTGGTATGGAACGTAGCCTGTTTGCCGCGTTACTTTTGATCTGTGCAGGTATCGCAATTCGTTCTCTCCCTTCGCCTTACTTATTATTTGGCGGTACAGCGGTCATTGGCGGTGGGATTGCATTAGGCAATGTCTTACTGCCAGGATTAATTAAACGCGATTTCCCTCATTCCGTCGCCAGACTTACCGGCGCATATTCCCTGACAATGGGAGCTGCAGCGGCACTGGGATCGGCTATGGTCGTGCCGCTGGCTTTGAACGGTTTTGGCTGGCAAGGCGCGTTGTTCATGCTGATGTGTTTTCCTCTGCTGGCTCTTTTTTTATGGCTGCCACAGTGGCGAAGCCAACAACATGCAAATTTGAGTACCTCGCGCGCCTTACATACTCGGGGTATCTGGCGTTCGCCGCTTGCCTGGCAGGTCACATTGTTTCTTGGGATCAACTCACTGGTCTATTACGTGATTATTGGCTGGCTTCCGGCGATCCTCATCAGTCACGGCTATAGCGAAGCACAGGCGGGTTCACTGCATGGTTTGCTGCAACTAGCCACAGCAGCTCCCGGTTTGCTGATCCCTCTTTTCTTACATCATGTGAAAGATCAGCGTGGTATTGCAGCGTTCGTTGCCTTGATGTGCGCAGTGGGCGCTGTTGGGCTCTGCTTTATGCCAGCGCACGCGATCACCTGGACTCTGCTTTTCGGTTTTGGTTCCGGCGCAACAATGATACTGGGGTTGACGTTCATTGGTCTTCGGGCAAGTTCTGCGCATCAGGCGGCGGCACTCTCGGGGATGGCACAATCCGTCGGGTATTTGCTGGCAGCCTGTGGGCCGCCGCTGATGGGTAAAATACACGATGCTAACGGTGACTGGTCCGTACCACTGATGGGTGTTGCAATACTTTCACTACTGATGGCGATTTTCGGACTTTGCGCCGGGAGAGACAAAGAAATTCGCTAATATCCGGTGCTATAGTGACGTGACAAATCATGCGTGAAAGGGAGAACAAACACGATGAATATTCAGTGCAAACGCGTTTATGATCCGGCTGAACAGAGCGATGGTTATCGCGTACTGGTCGACCGCCTCTGGCCGCGCGGTATCAAAAAAACCGATTTAGCCCTTGATGAGTGGGATAAAGAAATCACGCCGTCAACGGAACTGCGCAAAGCCTTTCACGGCGAAGTCGTCGATTTTGCAACCTTTCGCGAGCAATATCTTGCAGAACTGGCGCAACACGAGCAAGAAGGAAAGCGGCTGGCGGACATCGCCAAAAAACAGCCGCTGACCCTGCTCTACGCAGCAAAAAACACCACGCAGAACCATGCGCTGGTGCTGGCCGACTGGCTACGTAGCTTGTGATTTTAGTACAGCATCCGGCGGTTATTTTTCACCAGCCGGATGGTCCCGTCGCCACAATGCCCATTCATCAATCGTTTCACCGCCCGGTAATTTGCAATTGTTGCTGACCCCTTGCGCTGTCTGCACTGGAATGAGCGTCCCGCCCTTCTGCTGGCAATAGACCGACGCCGGATTTGCCATACCAATCTGCAGCGGTTTAGGTGCTTCTGGCTGAGAAGGGGTTGAACAACCAGCCAGGACCAGCAAGCAAGGCAGAACAAAACTGATAATTTTCATTTATTGATCTCACATATTTATCCAGACTTAGAGTATCGCGGTATCGTTTTGTTTTGCAGCACTATTTTTATTACATTCACTCAAATCATATTACGCCTTGTTTCATCTTTGTTGATGATGTTTTATCATGCCTGCAAAGATTAAATAATCAGCATTTACCCGCCGTATCCTGGAGTTGTTTCGTGTCAGATCAGATTATCGCCCGCATCTCGCAATCCCTTGCCAAAGAACAGTCACTGGAAAGTCTGGTCCGACAGCTTCTGGAGATGCTGGAAATGGTCACTGATATGGAATCAACCTACCTGACCAAAGTGGATGTCGAAGCGCGCCTGCAGCATATTATGTTTGCCCGTAACAGCCAGAAAATGCACATCCCGGAGAATTTTACCGTCTCGTGGGATTACTCGTTATGCAAACGCGCCATTGATGAAAACTGCTTTTTCAGCGATGAAGTCCCTGACCGTTGGGGCGACTGTATTGCGGCACGCAATCTTGGCATCACCACATTTCTGAGCACGCCAATTCACTTACCGGATGGATCATTCTATGGCACGCTTTGCGCCGCCAGCAGTGAGAAGCGCCAGTGGAGTGAACGCGCGGAACAGGTTTTACAGTTATTCGCTGGACTGATTGCACAATATATTCAAAAAGAGGCGCTGGTTGAACAGCTGCGCGAAGCCAATGCTGCGCTGATTGCGCAATCGTATACCGACTCGTTAACCGGGCTACCGAATCGGCGGGCGATTTTTGAAAATCTGACGACGCTGTTTTCTCTCGCCCGGCATCTTAACCATAAGATAATGATCGCGTTTATCGATCTGGATAACTTCAAATTAATCAATGATCGTTTTGGTCATAATAGTGGCGATCTGTTTCTCATTCAGGTTGGCGAGCGCCTTAATACGCTCCAGCAAAATGGCGAAGTTATTGGTCGTCTCGGCGGTGATGAGTTTTTGGTTGTTTCACTAAACAACGAGAATGCGGATATTTCGTCGCTGCGAGAACGTATTCAACAGCAAATACGTGGAGAATATCACTTAGGTGATGTTGATTTGTATTATCCCGGTGCCAGTCTTGGCATAGTAGAAGTCGATCCTGAAACAACCGATGCAGACAGTGCCCTGCATGCTGCCGATATTGCGATGTATCAGGAGAAAAAACACAAACAGAAAACACCTTTTGTCGCGCATCCAGCGCTACATTCCTGAGGCGTATTCACATCCTTTTGATTGGTGATAACATGCGAATCGGTATTATTTTTCCGGTTGTAATCTTTATTACAGCGGTCGTATTTTTAGCATGGTTTTTTATTGGCGGCTATGCTGCCCCGGGAGCATAAAGATGAAAAAAACAACGATTATTATGATGGGTGTGGCGATTATTGTCGTTCTCGGCACTGAGCTGGGATGGTGGTAACGTCACCTCTAAAAAATAGCAAAGGCTGCCTGTGTGCAGCCTTTGTGCAATTTAAGCGTTAACTTTTAATCTTCCTGTAGATAAATAGCACGACAATCGCACCAATAACGGCAACCACGAAGCTGCCAAAATTGAAGCCATCGACTTTACCAAAGCCAAACAGTGTGCTGATCCATCCGCCGACTACGGCACCGACTATCCCCAGCAGAATAGTCATAAAGAATCCACCACCATCTTTACCTGGCATGATCCACTTCGCCAGAATACCGGCAATAAGCCCAAAAATAATCCATGACAGAATGCCCATTGTTTCCTCACTTATCTGTTTTGCATTAGCGGGTTAGTCGCTGATAAAAAGCATAGCACAACATCGGGAGGGCAAGATTTGTGACGAGCATCACGGAGGATTTTTTTGCGATGGCGCAGAAATTGCGCCATCAACGATCGGTGATAATTACCAACCACAAACATCATGTTCGTTTTCCGTGTCTTGACATCCTCCACGCCCTGAATGACGAGGATCCCTGCTACGTTCAGGCTGTCGCCTGAATCATTTCGGTGGGTTCCTGCTTCAACGAGCGGCCTGACTGCACCATCTCTCCACAGGCAAGAACGGCATGCCCCGCCGCTAAAATGTTACGAGCGCCGTTTACATCGGCGTTCGCTGTATATCCACATACCTGGCATCTGAATTGACTTTGTGACAGGCGATTTTCTTTCGCTGTATGACCACAGCACGCGCAACGCTGGCTTGTGTACGCTGGCGGAACAGCAAGCACCTGACCGCCACTCCAGAGCTGCTTGTACTCAAGCTGGCGGCGCATTTCATACCAGCCCTGATCCAGTATCGAACGGTTTAAACCTGATTTTGCCCGGACATTGCGCCCCGGCTGGCTGACCGTACCCGCTGCTGACTTT